>MDSZ01130426.1_pt1 | contig 74658 bp, 81 predicted proteins | sample 811201 | NCBI WGS metagenome assembly MDSZ01 (sample SAMN05326647, study PRJNA326480) | marine metagenome | isolation source: seawater | place: Indian Ocean: North | collected 2010
GAACCCTCAACCTTCTGATCCGAAGTCAGACGCTCTATCCAGTTGAGCTACAAGCGCATAAATTAATTTTAATGTAAATGGAAAATAATACAATCAAATTTATTGCTAAAAAAGAGTATGTTGATAAAAGACTTGATATTGCATTAAAATTTGAACTCAAAAATTTTACAAGGTCTAGTATTAAAAAATTTATTGAACAAAAAAAAGTAAAATTAAATAACAAAATTATTACATCTCCCTCAAAAAAAATTAAGTATAAAGATATAATTGAAATAAACTTAATAATAAAAAATATTTCTAATTTAGAAGGAGAAAATATCAATTTAAATCTAATTTATGAAGATAGCGATTTGCTGATAATAAACAAGCCTCCTGGAATGGTAGTACATCCTGGAGCAGGCAATAAATCTAAAACACTGGTAAACGCATTAATATATAAATATAAAAAAAAACTTTCAAATATTGGGGGTCTTGATAGACCTGGCATTGTTCATAGGATAGATAAAGATACCAGCGGGTTGTTACTAGTAGCAAAAAATAATTATTCTCACGCTAAATTAAGCGAACAATTTAGTCAACACTCAATTAAAAGAAAATATGTGGCTTTGATTTGGGGTGTGTTGCGACCTTTAGATGGCAAAATTGAAACTTTGATAACAAGGGATCCTAGAAATAGACAGCTAATGACAGCAAGCGAAAATAAGGGAAAGAAAGCTGTTACATTTTATAAAACAAAAAAAGTTTTTTATTCAAAAAATCTCCCTAAAGTCAGTTTAATTGAATTTAAATTAGAGACTGGAAGAACTCACCAAATAAGAGTCCATATGAAATATAAGGGTACATCAATTCTAGGTGAAAAAAAATATCATAACAAGAAAATGAAATTTAAAAATATAGATCAAGATTTACAAATTATACTCAAAAAACTAAAAGGCCAGATGCTTCATGCTAAAACTATTGGTTTTCATCACCCTAGAAAAAATGAAAATCTTGAATTTAAATCAGAGTTGCCGAGCAAATTTACAAATTTGTTGAATTTACTTGATAAACTGAGTGATTGAAAATATCTAAGATCGTATATAAATAATAGTCATGACTAATAAAAGCGAAATGTCAAACTTACCAGTTCCATCAAGTGGTGGTTTATCAATTTATTTATCTCAAATAAAAAAATTCCCGATGCTTGACGCTGAAGAGGAATACATGTTAGCCAAAAATTGGCGAGAACATGGAAACCTTAAATCTGCGCATAAGTTAGTTACTAGTCACTTGAGATTGGTAGCAAAAATTGCAATGGGCTATCGTGGTTATGGATTGCCGGTAAATGAGCTTATATCAGAGGGGAATATAGGGTTGATGCAAGCAGTAAAAAAATTTGATCCTGATAAAGGTTTTCGCCTTGCAACCTATGCGATGTGGTGGATTAAAGCCGCCATTCAAGAATACGTTTTAAGGTCTTGGAGTCTCGTTAAAATGGGAACAACAACAGCTCAAAAAAAACTTTTTTTTAATCTAAAAAAAATAAAAAAACAAATAGCACCTAATCAAGAAGGAGATTTAAAAGATAGTCAAGTAAAAGAGATTTCGAAAAGACTAGATGTTGACTCCGAGGAGGTGATCAATATGAATCGGAGAATGATGGGGCAAGAAAAATCTCTTAATGATCCAATTAAAAAAGGAGAAAACGACGAGTGGCAAGATTGGTTGGTTGACGAGAAATTAGATCAAGAATTGATTATTTCACAACGACAGGAATATGATGATAAAAAAGAGTTACTTTACCAAGCTATAAAAATATTAAATGATAGAGAAAGAGAAATTTTGCATGCAAGACGACTTTCTGAGAGTCCAAAAACATTAGATGACCTAAGTAAAAAATATAAAATTAGTAGAGAAAGAATTAGACAGATTGAGACAAAGGCATTTGAGAAATTACAAAAGGCAATGCTAAATGCTGCCAACTCAAAAAATTTACTTCCAGCTAATTAAAAGGATTTTCAATTAAAATTGTATCTTCTCTTTCTGGGCTTGTAGAAATGCTTGAGACTTTTGCCTGAATAAAATTTTCAAGTTCTTTTATATAAATTTTAGCATTTTCCGGTAATTTATCAAATTTTTTAATACCACGAGTTGAAGATTTCCAACCTTTAAAAATTTTGTAAATAGGTTTAACATTTAGTTGATCGTCAACAGCCGCAGGTAAGTAGTCAATTTTATTTCCATTAATTGTATATGCAATACACATTTTAATCTCTTCTAGTTTATCTAAAACATCAAGCTTAGTTAAAGCTATACCGTTAATTCCAGATATTTTTATAGTTTGTCTCACTAGTACTGCATCAAACCATCCGCACCTTCTTTTCCTACTAGTAACAGTCCCAAATTCTTTTCCTCTAGATCCTAATATTTCTCCAATTTCATCTTTTAATTCTGTTGGAAAAGGTCCTTCTCCTACCCGAGTTGTATAAGCTTTTGTAATGCCTAAAACATAATTGATAGTGTCAGGACCACAGCCAGAGCCAGTGGCTGCAGAGGAGGCTACTGTATTTGATGATGTTACGAATGGATAAGTTCCGTGATCAACATCAAGTAAAATACCTTGAGCACCCTCAAATAAAATTTTTTTATTTTTTGACTTAAATTCATTTATTTTTTTCCAAACCGGCTGAGAGAACTTTAATATTTTAGGAGCTATTTTAAACAAATCTTTTTTTAGTTTATCTTTTTTGAAAATTTTTTTTCCTAAACCTTTTCTGATTGCATTATGATGTGTCAAAACAGTTTCTAATCTGTGATCGAGATTTTTTTCTGACATTAAATCCATAACTCTAATAGATCTTCTCCCTATTTTATCCTCATAGGCTGGGCCAATCCCTCTCCTTGTAGTTCCAATTTTTGCTTTTCCTGCGGCATCCTCCCTAATTTCATCCATCTCTTTATGGAATGGAAGAATTAAGTTTGCAGACTCCGAAATTATTAAATTTTTTTCATCTACTTTGATACCTTTCAATCTAATTTCATCTATTTCATCAAGCAATGCCCAAGGATCAATTACTACTCCGTTTCCGATGACGGAAATTTTATCTTTTCTCACAATTCCTGATGGTAAAAGTCTAAGTTTATAGGTGGTGCCATCAATTACCAATGTATGTCCTGCGTTATGACCACCTTGAAAACGAACAACAATATCTGCTTGGCTTGAAAGCCAATCTACTATTTTACCTTTTCCCTCGTCTCCCCACTGCGATCCTACAACTACTACATTTTTCATTTTCTAAACTTTATAATTTTAATTGAACTCAAGTGATTAATAGGTCCGTTTCCTTTTCCATATTTTGGATTTGTTTTTATTGATTGATTAACATATTTAATACCTAGCTCACAGGATTTATTTAATGTTTTTCCACATCCGTAAAAAGTTGCTATTGCAGTCGATAATGTACAACCTGTTCCATGAGTATTTTTAGTTTTAATTTTTTTATTTACAAATTTTTTGTATCCATTTTTGCTGTATAATATGTCATAAATTCTTTCTGTATTACTATGACCGCCTTTTATCAAAACATTTTTAACTCCACCCTTAATTAATATTTCTCCAGCTTTGGTCATATCTTTAGTATTTTTTATTTTTATTTTTGTTAAAACTTCTGTCTCAGGAATATTTGGAGTAATCAAGGTAACATTTTTCATCAGTTTATCTTTTATAAAATTTATTGCTTTTTTATCAATAAGTTTAAAACCTCCTTTTGCAACCATTACAGGATCTAAAATAATTTTTTTTATTTTAAGTTTTTTTAATGATTTAAAAATTGAAATCGCAACTTGTTTTGAGTAAATCATTCCGATTTTCACTACGTCAGGTTTAATGTCTTTACAAGTATAGATAATTTGTTTTTCGACCTCTTTTGAATTAATTGGAAAAACTGATTTTACACCTGTCGTATTTTGTGCTGTTATAGATGTAATAGCTGTCATTGCGTATCCCCCTAAAGCTGTTGCAGTTTTTATATCTGCTTGAACTCCAGCGCCTCCAGAAGAGTCTGAACCGGCAATAATTAAAATTTTACATTTAGGTTTCAATTAAACTATTGATCTCTTAATTTTTTTAATACAATTTAGCATTAATCTTTTATCATAAGACTCGGCCATTATCCTAATCTTAGGCTCTGTACCAGATTTTCGAACTAAAATTCTTCCATTTTGGCTCATCATATTATTTGCCTTTTTCAAAGCTAACTTACAATTAAGTTTATCAATGATATTCTTATTCTTGACTGTGATGTTTATTAAAACTTGAGGCACAGGTTTAAATACATTTAATAATTCACTAGCCTTTTTTCCTTTTCGTAATGAAAACAATACTTCTAGTGCAACCAATAAACCATCTCCTGTTGTAGCAAACTTTCCTAAAATTATATGTCCCGACTGTTCTCCTCCAAGATTGAAATTTTTTTTTCTCATTTTTTCTTTAACATATCTATCACCAACTTTTGATCTAAAAAATTTTATCTTATTTATTTTTAAATATTTTTCTAATCCGAAATTAGACATTTGTGTTCCAATTACTCCACCCCTTAAAATTCCTTTAGACTTCCACCTTTTAGCTAACATTGCAATAATTTGGTCTCCATCAATAATTTTCCCTTTTTCATCACACATAATTACTCTATCTGCGTCACCATCAAATGAGATGCCTATATTGGCGTTGAATTTTTTAACAGCAGATTGTATTTTTGAGGGATAAGTTGAACCACATTTTTCATTAATATTTAATCCATTTGGTTTTATACCAATTGATATTACTTTTGCACCAAGACTATTAAGAAGTTTTGGGGCTGCTTTATAACATGCCCCATTGGCACAATCTAAAACTATTTTTGTTCCTTTTAAGTTAAAATTCTTAGGGAAATTACTTTTTAAAATTTGAATATATTTGTCATTTCCATTCTCTAACCTTTTTACTCTTCCCAAAAGTTTTGGATTTGTTAATTGTTTAGTATGTTTAGCATCAATCAACTTTTCAATCCTTTTTTCAATCTTATTTGATAGCTTCATTCCATCTGGGCCAAATAATTTTAAACCATTATCACAATAGGGATTATGAGAAGCAGTAATCATTATACCCATGTTAGCTTTCATAGATTTCGTGAGCATCGCTAGACCATTTGTAGGTAACGGGCCTAAAGTGAAAACATGCATACCCCCAGAAACTAGACCTGAAACTAATGCTGGTTCCAAAGTGTAACCAGATAGCCTCGTATCTTTTGCTATTATAGCAATTTGTTTATTTTTTTTTTGATTTTTAAAGTATGTTCCCGATGCGAGTCCAAACTTAAAAAATTTTTCACCTGTTATATTCCCAGTATTAACGGTGCCCCTTATGCCATCTGTTCCAAAATATTTATTTTTCATTTTTATCTAGAATTTTTTTAAAAACTACAATCCCCTGTTTTATTTCCTTAACATCATGCACTCTAAATATTTGAACTCCTTGAGTAAGCAAATATAACACGGAGGCCATAGTGCCTCCAAAACGTTCCTTACTATCATATTTTTTAACCACTTGTCCGATAAATCTTTTTTTAGAAGTACCGATTAAAATAGGATATCCAAGAGTATGAAACAAAGAAATTTTCGAAATTAAAGTCAAATTATGTTTCAGTTTTTTACCAAACCCAATACCTGGATCTAAAATAATTTTTTTATTTTTAAATTTTTTAATTTTATCCTCAAAAAAATCATAAATATCTAATAAAACATTTATATATTTTGGATTTTTTTGCATAGTGTTTGGTGTTCCTTGCATATGATGAATTACATTTGATTTATTCAATTTTAAAACCGTACCTAGCGCATTTTTATCATAACTAAATCCCGATACATCATTAATTATATCAACTTTATATTTTGATGACTTTTTCATTATTTCTGTTTTTCTTGTATCTATAGAAAGTAAAGTATTTTTATTTTTCTTCTTAAATTTTTTTATTATACTTTTTATTCTTTTCCACTCTAACTCATTACTAATGGTTTTAGAGCCAGGTCTAGATGACTCTCCGCCTACATCAATAATGTTAGCTCCCCCAGCAATCATATCTTTTATATGTATATTTGCTTTTTTAGTGGTATTAAATTTACCTCCATCAGAAAAACTGTCTGGTGTTAAATTTAAAATCCCCATAATGCTAGGTTTCAAAAAATTTATTTTACTTAAGAAATTTTTTCTCTTTGAAGTGATAACTTTTAAATCTGAGATAATTTTTAACCTTTGATCTTTTTTTAATTTTTTTATATCCTGAATTTTTATAATTTTTGAATTTATTTTTTTATTTTTTCGTGTAATTAATTCAACTTTATCAAACGATATATCTGTATTTCCACATAATGGTAAAGAGCTTCCCTTTTTAATCAGGTGTTTTGATAGGGTTCCGTAGTAAAAATTACACGCGCGAGTGTAATATTTTTTCATTAAGTTTAGATAGCTGGTTTTGGCTTTAAACCAATTGAGTCTAGTGCTGAAGTTTCTTTACCGTCATCCTTATCTTCATCCTCTTTAAATGATCTCGTTGGCTTTATATTTTTTAATATTAGATCCCTAATTTCATCTCCGGATAAAGTCTCGTAAATTAACAGTGCTTTAGCTATTTTATGTAAATCATCAATTTTTTCGGTCAACACTTTTCTCGCTCTTTCATAGCCTTTGTCGACAATTTTTTTGACTTCGGCATCTACTTTTTTTGCTGTTTCCTCCGACATATTTTGTTGCTTTGTCACTGATCTTCCTAAAAAGACTTCTTCTTCGTTTTCTCCATACGCAATAGTTCCTAGCTCTTGGCTCATACCATACTTAGTAACCATATTCTTTGCCATCTTAGTAACCATATCGATATCTGATGATGCACCTGAAGTAACCTTATCATGACCAAATATAATTTCTTCTGCAATTCTTCCGCCCATCGCAACAGCTATATCCGCATGCATTTTTTCTCTACTAACTGAAAGCTGGTCTCTTTCAGGTAATCTCATAACCATACCTAGCGCTCTTCCTCTTGGAATTATCGTCGCTTTATGAATTGGATCAGATGCTTTCTCGTTTAAAGCAACTATCGCGTGACCACCTTCATGATATGCCGTAAGCTTTTTCTCATCTTCAGACATAACCATTGATCTTCTCTCAGCGCCCATCATTACTTTATCTTTAGCTTCTTCAATGTCTGACATCGTAACAACCCTTTTGTTTTTTCTTGCGGCAAGTAAAGCAGACTCATTAATTAAGTTCGCTAAATCTGCTCCTGAGAAACCTGGTGTTCCTCTCGCAATGGTTCTAAGTTTTACATCTGGTCCAGTATTGATTTTTTTAACGTGAACTTTTAAAATTGCCTCTCTTCCAATTATATCTGGATTTCCTACTACAACTTGTCTATCAAACCTTCCTGGTCTTAATAATGCTGGATCTAAAACATCAGGTCTATTAGTTGCTGCAATAAGAATTATACCTTCATTAGTGTCAAATCCGTCCATTTCAACTAACAGCTGGTTTAAAGTTTGTTCTCTCTCGTCATTACCGCCACCTAGTCCAGCGCCTCTACTTCTTCCTACAGCATCTATCTCGTCAATAAAAATTATGCATGGGGAATGTTTTTTTCCTTGTTCAAACATGTCCCTAACTCTTGATGCTCCAACTCCAACAAACATTTCAACGAAATCAGAACCAGAAATTGAAAAAAATGGGACGTTTGCTTCACCGGCGATAGCTTTAGCTAATAGAGTTTTACCTGTACCTGGAGGGCCAATTAATAATGCGCCTTTAGGTATCTTTCCACCTAACCTACTAAATTTTTTTGGATCTTTCAAAAATTCAACAATTTCTTCAACCTCTTCTTTTGCTTCTTCAACACCAGCAACATCATTAAATGTGACTTTTCCTTGAGCCTCTGTCAAAAGTTTTGCTTTTGATCGACCAAAGCCCATAGCGCCTCCCTTGCCGCCTTGCATTTGTCTCATAAAAAAAATCCAAACACCAATTAACAAAAGCATTGGAAACCAAGATAATAAAATTCCTAATAGAGACGGCATTTTGTCCTCTAGTGGCGAAGCAACAATACTTACACCTTTATCTGAAAGTCTCTCGACTAAATTAGGATAATTTGGTGAGTAGGTTTTAAATTTTTCACCGTTTGATAATATTCCTGAAATATTACTTCCTTGAATTTCTACTTCCACAACCCGTCCAGAGTCAACTTCATCTAAAAATTTGGAGAATGCCATTTCATTGCTCCCAGATTTGATTTTTTCTGGGTCTTGGAACATATTGAACAATCCTACTGAAAGAAGGACGATTAATGCCCACATTATTAGATTTTTAAAATTCATAATTATTAAATAGTCATTATTTTAATATACTCAATAGATAATATTAAATTAATTATTAGTAAATATGGCAAAATGGAGCATTTTTTATAAAAAAATCAGTTTTTGGGCTCTTTTTCAATTATTAAAGAAGTTCCAGAATTTTTAATTAAACAACCAGCTAAAGTGAGTTTTTTTACACCTTCTTTAACCATCTTTTCAACTACGAAATTAAGTTTTTTACCTCTAGGTGGGTAATACAACCCGGAGACTTTTTTAAATATCAACCCTAAAATTTTTACTTTTATTTCATCACTTTCTTTTTTAAATTGATTGAGTTTTATCAAGTGAATTTTATTTCTTTTAACAACATTTTTTTTATAAGCATTATCTAGATAAATATTAATTGTATCTCGTGATAAACTCAAATTTTTTATAGAATTAAGAATTTGATCATTCGATATACCATTAGCGTTCATTTTTTTAGTTAAAATTCTCATATTAGTCCTTAAATATTTTTTATTATTATTTGATGGATCTTGAATGTATTTCTTGAAAATATTTTTTGATATTTTAATTAAGTCATCCTTTTTACAATCTAATAAGGGTCGAAATAAATATAAATTTTTGTCTAATTTTACACTTTGACTCATTGATGAAAGTCCTTGAACCCCGCTACCTCTAGATAATCTAATTAAAAATGTTTCAATTTGATCCTCTCTATGATGAGCTGTTATTATTAGTCTTATTTTCTTTTTGGAGCAAAAGCTTTTTAAAAGATTATAGCGAATTTTTCTTGCATTAGCTTGTATATTTTTGGTTATTTTTTTTTTATTATTTAGTATGTGTAAATTTAATTTGTAATTATTAAGAAGTTTTTTTAAAGTTTTCGCCTCATTTGCTGATTGTTTTCTAATATTATGATTAACAGTAGCAAAAAAAAATTTTTTTTTAAATTCTCTAGAGTATTCTTTTGCTAACGCAGTTAATGCTAGACTATCTGGACCGCCTGAAACTGCTATTAGAAATTTCTGGGCTTTTATATCTTTTATGTGCGTTTTAAAATGGGAATAAACTTTTGAAAAATATTTATCTTCTTGATAGCTTGAACTATTAGTTAGCACACTTGAATTTTTTTTGCTCATATAGAGCTTTTTGTAACACAGCTTTGTTTGCTTTTGGATATTGTTTTTTTATACCTTTTATCATTGTGCATCCTTGATCCTTTTCACCAAGTTGAACCATCGTTATTCCAAGTTTTAACAAATTTTCTGGGGCTTTTTGACTTTTGGGATAATTCTGATAGCCATCAAGATATGCCGTTGCTGCATCAGAATATAGTTGTCTTATTCTAAACGTTTCTCCGTACCAATATTGAGCGTTTCCTGCTAAATCATGATCTTTATTTTTATCTATAAACTCTTTGAGTGCAAATTCAGCTGTTTCGTAATCACCTATTTTCATAAAGCTTACTGCAAACTCATATTGTTCTTTAGCAGGCTTTGATGGTAATAAACTTTCTTGTTTATCAGGTTTGGATGTTACAACTGATGCTGCAGATTCTACTGAGTTTATGTTTTGTTGTTTCGGTAAATTAGACATATTATATCCTGGATTTGAACCAAAGTCTTGTGGTTTGCTAGTTCCAGGTAATTGAGCACTTTTAGAAATTTGTTTATTAGACGAATTTAAATTACCAGTCTCTAAATCAGAAAATCTTAGTTGATTATCAGACTGAATTTTTGTCACTCGTTTTGAAAGTTTATCAATTCTAAAGTTTATTTCCTCAAACTTATTGGTCAACTCTCTAAACTGATCTTCAATCTCATTTAGTTTTAAAAGATGCTTAGTTAAAACATCTTCATTTAAATTATTAGAGGAAAAATTTTTATTAATTGAAGATGAAGTCTCAGAATATACTGCCTTTTCAAGAGTTTTAATATCTTTTGAAATAATTTGAATTTGATCAATTACTGCGTTTAATCTCTCATCCGCCTTAACAATATTTATACAATTAAAGGCTGCGATTATGAAAAAAAATATTATATGAATTTTTTTCTGCATCTTGTATATAACGAATAATTGGACATAATGGCAAAAAAAAGACCCTCTGTTGATCTAACATAGGGTCTTTTTTTTAATATATTCTTAAATTAGTTTACTTTTACAGTTACAGATCTTCTATTCTGTGACCAAGCCAGTGGTGTGGAAGCCGTATTGACCGGTCTTTCTTTACCGTAACTAATTACTGATATTCTTTTTCCAGAAATACCATAAGTCATTAAATAATCTCTTGCTGCATTAGCTCTTCTCTCACCAAGCGCCAAGTTATATTCTCTAGTACCACGTTCATCAGCGTGCCCTTCTATCGTAATGTTAAGATTTTTATTTTTTCTTAGAAAGGTAGCTTGTTTTCTTAATGTCTCCCTTGCTGCAGTTGTTAAAGAAGATTTATTAGTAGCGAAGAAAACTCTATCAGGAACACCTTTTGCAAGATATTCGACTGTTTCAGTTCCGGTATACACATCACCAGACGTTTGATCGCCTTTTTTTGCAGTCGAGCAAGCGCTTAATGCGAAGACTGCAAATATAATCAAAAGTAAATTTTTTAAACTTGTGTTAAATTTCATAGTTTCCCCTAAGTTGATGCCTCAATATTTCAAATATTATAAGAATATTCAAGCACTAAATGTATTGAAATTACCTTACTTTGAGAGTAATGAAGACCAAGATGGGTCTGAAGCATCAGTTTCAGTGCTAATTTTTCTCTCATTATATCCTGTTATATCTATCGACCATAATTTTGCGGAAAATCCCTCACCTTTAGGTCCAGATTTTGTTTCCCTATAAAAAACAAGCACTCTTCCATTGGGTGACCATGAAGGTGCCTCTTGGTAAAAATTCTCGGTCAGTAATCTCTCTCCTGATCCATCAGATCTCATTACTCCAATATAAAATCTACCTTTTCTAACTTTAGTAAAAGCTATTAAATCGCCACGCGGTGACCAAACTGGTGTACCGTAAATTCCGTCTCCAAATGTAATTCTTTTAACATTAGAGCCATCACTTTTCATAACGTAAATTTGTTGTAATCCACTTCTATCTGAATTAAAACAAATATAGTTTCCATCCGGCGAGTATGATGGAGATGTATCTATAGAAGAATGTTCCGTAATTCGTTCTACAACTCTTGTATCAAGATCCATCGTATAAATGTCTGAATTTCCATCCTTAGCAAAACTCATAATTATTTTCTTTCCATCAGGTGAAAACCTTGGTGCGAATGTCATTCCTGGAAAGTTTCCTACGACTTCTTGGGTGCCTGTTTCAATATCTAATAAGTAGACCCTTGGTAAATTTCTAAAATAAGATAAATATGTAACTAGTTGATTTGATGGATTAAATCTAGGAGTTAAAACTAACTCATTACCTAATGTTAAATATTTTGTGTTAGCACCATCTTGATCCATGATCGCTAACTTTTTGACTCTTTGATTTTTTGGACCACTTTCTGCAACATAGATTACTCTAGTATCGAAGTATCCATCTTCACCTGTTAATCTTTCATATATTTTATCTGAAATAATATGTGCAACTCGTCTCCAATTTGTCGGCGTTGTTGTAAAAGCTAAAGCAAGCATTTCTTTTGAGGCTGTTAAATCCCATAGTCTAAATTCCACTTTTAGTTTACCGTCACTAATAATAATTTTACCTGTTACTAACGCTTGAGCTTTTATTAATCTCCAGTCTTCAAATCTAGGCTTTAGATGAGCAATATCTGGTTTCTGAACAAAAGCATCTTTCTTTAAAGGATTGAATAGACCAGTTGATTTGAAATTTTTTTCAATTATTTTTGATATATCTCCTCCAAGATCTTTTACTTTCAATCCATCAATTAGCTCTGATTTTATATCTACATGTAAAGGTGAAATTGCAATTGGCAACGGATCTAGATTACCTCTTGTAATATCAACCTCTATAAGAGCATTTAATTTACTAAAGCTTAAAAAAAAGATTATCAAAATTATAATTTTTTTCATTTAATTAACCTTTCAGCATTTCTGTTGGATCAAAATTTAATTGAATATTCCTCCAATTTTCGTAACCAGTTGGAGGAACTTTTAACGGTTGACATAATCTGACAGCTCTCAATGCGCTTTCTGCAAGAATTTTATAAAATTTTTGTCCTGGCCTATTCATTCGTTCATGATCTAAAATTTCTGACCTTTTGATAGTTCCATCTTTTTTAAGCTCAAGTTTAATTCTAACTAATAGATTATCGTCATACGGTAGACCTAAAGGAACACTCCAACAACCAAATATTTGAGCTCTTAAAGCATCCTCCTCAGATAAAGATAAACCTGTGGCAAAAGAGTTTTTTACTTTGCTTTGAGTCAATTTTTTTGAGTTTCTCTCATTGACAAATTGTTCTTCCTTTGCTTTATCAATTAACGCTGCTATTTCATTAGTATCGATTATTTCTTTTTTTTCAAATTCTGATGATTGTCTTATCTGAGGTTTAATTTCTTCAGGATTTTGCTTTTTTTTAACAATCTTTTTAATTTCATCTTCTTTATTTGGTAAAGGTATTCTGTCAGGTTTCTCTTTAGCTTTTGCCGCGGGCGGCGCCTGTTCTGACACTACTCTTTTTTCCTCTTTTTTGACTTCTTCAATAATTTTTCTCGCTTTTGGGGCATACGGAATATTGGTTACATCTGAAATTTGTATTAATTCAACAGAAACAATAGGTGGTAAATCAATAGGTTGTCTTGTCATAAAAGGTAAGGATAAAATAGTTAAAGAAATTATAATTAAGTGAAAAAAAATTGAGTAGATTAAACTTCTTGTCATAAATCATTTAATTTTTGTATGGTTCTGAAATCAGCGCCACCTTGGAAAAACCAGCTCCTGACAAGGTCCCCATAACTTCCAAGACTCTGCCATAATTTATTGTTTTGTCTCCCCTGACATATATTCTTGTGTCTGTTCTATTTTTTGAAATAGCCAGAAGCTTAGGAACAACTTTTTGAAAAGTAACCTTATGCTCTTGAATAAATATTTCTCCTTTTGAGTTTATAGAAATTGTTAACGGTTCTTGATCATCAGGAAGTGAATCTGCCGCGGACTCGGGTAGATCTACTTGTACCCCGACTGTGAGTAAAGGAGCTGTAACCATAAATATAATTAACAACACTAACATTACGTCTACAAAAGGAGTTACATTTATTTCACTCATTGGATCATTTTTTGAGCGATTTAGATTAAAAGCCATTTGATTAAATTATTGAAATAAATCTTTTACAAAAATTGTCTATTCTTGAAATGTAACGTTTGGAGTCACTATTAAACTTATTGTATGCGATTACTGCTGGTATAGCGGCTAAAAGACCAAGTGCAGTTGCAAATAATGCTTCGGCAATACCAGGAGCAACTATTGCAAGACTTGTATTTCTTGAAATGGCTATTGATTGAAATGAATTCATAATTCCCCATACAGTGCCAAATAATCCTATGAAAGGAGCTGTTGAACCAACTGTAGCTAAAAAGGTAAAATTTTTTTCAATCTTTTTGATTTGCTTGTCGGTTGAAATTTCTAAAACCCTCTCAACGCGTGCTAGTTGAACTGATGAAGATTTAGATTTTGTTTTTATTAATTCGTTCATAGCATCTCTAAATATCAATATAATTGGATCTATTGACTTAGATGGTAATGTGTTATTAAAACTTTCAGCTGATTTTGCTTTCCAAAATTTATTTTCAAAATCCTCTGCAGATTTGTTAATCTTTTTAAAAAGTTTGTATTTATCAAAAATAAGAGCCCAAGACCAAATCGAGCTAATAATTAAAATAATTATGACAGATTTAACGACAAAATCAGCTCTGAGAAATAATTTCCATAAAGAGAAGTCTGTGTTTCCACCTAGTCCAACAGCTTGGGATACGATATCTGTTTCCATTCATACTCTTTACTTTTAGATTGTGTCATGAATTTGGCGTATCAAAATCCCGAAAAATTTAGTTATTTGATTGATCGTTTGGCGATCTATTTTCGCTAAAATATCTCGCAATTAATATAGCATCTGACTTATTTACATCTTTTTTTTTTGAAAGTTCCTTTGATAAATGAGGGTACATTTCTATTGCTTTAGTCCTGCTTGCATCTTTGGATGAGTTGATAAGCTCAAAGTATCTTTTCCATTTGGACGGTCTAATAAAATGTATTGGTAACTCTAAAGTTGCACATATTCCTTTAATTGCCCCAAAAGTTTGGCCAAAATTAAACATGCTGGTAACACCTTGACCGGGCATAGCATTAACTTGCTCCACTACAACAACAATTTCATCATAATCTTTAGTATTTTCTTTTATCAAACTAGCTAATAGTGCACTATTAACTTGTCTTTTATTTTTTTTACCCTCCGACATTACTGGCATATCTATAATTTTCATTACTCTTTTGCCCTCTAAAATTGCTAAAGCGCCGCTGATACCTGGATCGATTCCGATAATTATCATAATTTATTCTATGTCTAGCTTACAATTTGTAAAAATTTTTTGAACATCCTCAATTTCATCTAATGTATCCAAAATATCAATTATTTTACTCTCTTGTTCAATTTTTAATGAAATAATATTTCTTGGAATCCATTCGATGCCAGAGCTTATTATATTATCAACTTTTCTTTCTATGAGATTTTTAACTTTATAAAAGTCTTCTTTTTTTGTGATTATTTGATTGTGATTTTTTAGATTTTTACAGTCTAAAGCCCCTGCATTAATTGCAATTTCAATTATTTCTTCCTCTGGTAATTTTTTTTCTATTACAATTACTCCACAATTAGTAAACAAATGAGAAGTTGATCCATTTTCGCCTAATCTACCACCATTTTTATTTAATACAGTCCTAATAGACGAAGCAGATCTATTTTTATTATCTGTTAGAGTTTCAATTATAAGTGCAACATTAAATGGTCCATATCCCTCATATCTTAGATTTTGAAAATTGCTATTAATTGAAATTTCCGATTTGTCTATAGCTCTCTCAATGTTATCTTTAGGCATATTTGAATGTTTAGCGTTTTGTATAGCTGATCTAAGTCGGGGATTTGTTTCTGGATCTTTTGATCCCAGTTTTGCAGCTACCGTGATTTCTCTTGAAAGCTTTGAGAAAAGATTTGCTCGCTGTTTATCTTGACGACCTTTTTTGTGTTTAATTCCTGCCCAGTGAGAGTGTCCTGCCATAATTATCAAATCCTATTTTCTAAATGACTTCCTATCACGATTGGTTTTAAACTGGTCGCCAATCCTGTTTTTTCATTAGCCGTGACCATTAATCCTGATAAAGTTCCCTTGCCAACTGCGGGAAAGTGTTTTTTTGTATCTTGATGTTTTAAAAATTTTTTTATGGAATTTTCTTTATTCATCCCTATAACAGAGTCATAATCACCGCACATACCGATATCTGTTTGATAAGCAGTTCCGCCTTTTAAAATCATATGATCTGAAGTGGGAATATGAGTATGCGTTCCTACAACCATTGTAGCTTTACCATCAAATAAAAAACCAATTGCTTTTTTTTCACTAGTTATCTCACCATGCATATCTACAATAATAAAGTCTGCATCTATTTTTAATTTTATTTTTTTTATTATATTATTTGCTTCCTCAAAAACGTTCTCACATTTTTTCATAAAAATGTTTCCCATCAAATTAACGACTGCTACTTTTTTATTATTTCTTGAATTAAATATTCCAAAACCATTCCCAGGTGATCCTTTGATTAAATTTTCTGGTCTCAATAACCTATTTTCCCTTTTTATAAAATCTAAAGTTTCTTGTTCATCCCAGACATGATTACCAGTTGTTACAACATCAGCGCCTGCATCTATTAAATCTTTAAATATTTTTTTTGTTATACCTGCACCGGAGTCTGCGGAATTTTCTCCATTGATAATTACAAAATCTATCTTATTGCTTTCAATTAATTTAGGAAGTTTATCCATAATAATTTTTCTTCCTGATGGTCCCATTACATCTCCTAATATCAGAATATTCATTTTTTTAACCCCTTTTCGCTTAATACGTAGTCAAGCTTTGCATCAAAATTTTTAATTGGAATTTTATTATATTTTTGAAATGAAAAAGCAATACCAACTGTGACAAATTTTTTTTTTTTATTCATACAAATATATTTATCATAATAACCCTTTCCGTAACCCAGCCTGTAATTATTATTGTCAAAAGCTAATAGTGGGACAAGAATAATGTCTGGCAAATAGCACTTATTATTAACTAGGGCAGGCTCTAGTACACCAAATTTATTTATAACCAAAGGTTGATTACGTTTCCACAAACTAAACTTCATGACTTTTCCAATTAAAACAGGCAACAATATCATGGTTTCAATATTTTTAATTTTTTCTAAAATCTTTAGAACATTAACTTCATAATTTATTGGATGATACAAAGCTATCTTTAATTTTTTTTTTTTTCCTTTTTTTATTAGTTTTAATAAAGGGTTAAAAAAAGTGGACTCTATTTCAAAGTATTTTCTCTTTCTGATATTGTAAAATTTTTTTCTAAGAAAAGATTTAGAGTGCATTTACTGAATTTTACTAATAGATCCAGTATTCTCAATTATTTTTTCTAAAGACTTAGCCGTTCTATCCAGCATTCCCTCATAAAGTTCATTATTTTCTTGGATTGCTTTCTTGAAATTATCAATATCTAAATTTAGGTTCTTTATCTCATTATCTTTACTATCTTTATATTTAATTGCTAAATTTTTCATTTCATTGAATCTCGAAGAAAGTTTATCTAATTTATCTTTTTGACTAAGTATTTTTTCTCTTAACTCAAAGTGTTCATCTATCAGCTGGATTGTTGTAATTAATAAAAGTTTATTCTCACCAATATTTCCTAACCTGGATTGGAGTTCATCATATTTGTTATTTAAAAATTTAGCCAGTTTTTTCAGAGAGTCTTCCTGACCGTCATCACACGATAGAATATAATCTTTACCGTTAAATTTAATATTTACATTTGCCATTTTTCAATTTCTTCTACTAAATTTTCAGTTTCTTGGCTTAGTTCATCTATTTCCTTACTGAGATTTTCCTCATTTTCTAATTTTTCATTAATATCTTTTTGAAGAGCAGAGAGCTTTTCTCTTAAATATTTGTGCTCTCTTTGCAATTCGTAATTTTTTTTCTCAATTTCTTTCTTTTCTAAAAATAATTGATCTCTTTCCTCAGAAATTTTATCTGTGTCAAATTTAGACTGTGAATAACTTGATGTTACAGAAGCTAATTTATTTATTAGCAAATTTAGATTTTTTTCTTTTTTTTGAATGTTGTTCATTTTATTTTTATATCATATTATTGATATAATAACTTTAAGTCTATATACCTTATACAAGTGAAGATAAAACTTAACGACTTATCCAATGCAATCAGATTTTTAGCAGCTGATGCTGTGCAAAATGCTAATTCTGGTCATCCAGGAATGCCGATGGGCATGGCAGACATTGCTACTGTTTTATTTAAATACCACCTGAGGTTTAACCCAAAAAATCCTGAGTGGATAAATAGAGATAGATTCATTTTGTCTGCAGGTCATGGTTCAATGTTACTTTACTCTTTGCTTTACCTTACTGGTTATGAAAGTATTAAAATTGATGATATAAAAAACTTCAGACAACTTAACTCTATTTGTGCTGGGCATCCAGAATATAAAATTAATTCCGGAATAGAAACCACAACCGGTCCTCTTGGACAAGGATTGGGAAATTCTATTGGTATTGCAATCGGTGAAGAAATTTATAGAAAAAAATTCGGAACAAAAATTATAAATCATAAGACTTACGTTTTTGCTAGTGACGGTGACTTGATGGAAGGTTTAAGTCACGAGGCTATGAGTTTAGCGGGTCATTTAAAATTAAAAAATTTAGTTGTTTTTTTTGACAATAATAAAATATCTATAGACGGGTCTACATCACTAAGTGTCTCTGATAATTATAAAAAAAGATTCGAGTCTTATGGTTGGTCTTTTCAAGAAATAAATGGCCATAATGAAAAGCAAATAAACGCTGCAATAAAAAAAGCAATAAAATCAAGTAAACCCTCTTTAATATCTTGTAAAACTAAAATTGGTTTAGGATCGCCCAATAAAGTTGGTAAATCATCCTCACATGGAGCTCCTTTAGGTGAAGATGAAATTAAGTTGATGAGACAAAAGTTGAATTGGAGGTATGATCCGTTTCATATACCAGATGAAATTTTGAAAGCGTGGAGAGAAATTGGGAGACAGGGAGAAAAATTGGAGCAAGACTGGCTAAAAGCGTTAAATAATTCTAGTCAAAAAACAAAAGAAAATTTTAATAAAATTAATAATAAAGTTTATAAAAACGAAATAAGAGACTTTGTCTTAAAAGAAAAACAAAAATATCACGGGGAGAAACCTTCTCTTGCGACAAGACAATGTTCTATGAAAGTAATAGAAGGTTTAAATAATATCTTGCCAAATTTAATAGGAGGTTCAGCAGATTTAAGTGGGTCAAATAATACAAAAACAAAAAATTCAATTGTAATAAACGCTAAAAATTTTTCAGGGAATTATATTCATTACGGTGTTAGAGAGCACGCAATGGCTGCGGTTATGAATGGTCTAGCTTTGTATCATAATCTAATACCCTTTGGAGGCACATTTTTAATTTTTTCGGATTATTGTAAGCCTTCAATTAGACTCTCTGCTTTGATGGGATTAAAAGTGATTTATATTTTTTCCCACGATTCTATTGGTTTAGGCGAAGACGGGCCAACTCATCAACCTATAGAACAATTGACAGGTCTTAGAGCTATTCCGAACTTAAATGTTTTTAGACCAGCAGACATATGTGAAACGATAGAATGTTGGGAAGCAGCTTTAAATTATGACGGTCCAAGCGCTATAGTTTTGTCGAGACAAAAACTTCCTTACAATAATATGAGCATAACTACGGACAATAGGTGTATGATGGGTGCATATGAGGTTAAAATTACATCTCATGATAGCAAAGTTACAATTGCTGCCTCAGGATCTGAAGTGGGGCTAGCTTTAGAAACACAAAAATTGTTAAAAGAAAACAATATAGAGTCCAAAGTAGTATCTATGCCCTGTCAAGAATTATTTGATGAACAATCGGAGGATTATAAAAACAAAATTTTTGAAAAAGAGTCGTTTATTATTACCTTAGAAGCTGGAAGCATTATAAGTTGGAAAAAGTACGTCAAAGGAAACGGTATAACTATTGGGATTGATGATTTTGGTAAAAGCGCACCATATAAAGAACTTTTCGAAAATTTTGATTTGACTAGTAACAAATTAGTAACTCTTATTCAAAGTGCTTTAAGAAAATAATAAAATTTCATGTCTAAAATAAATTATTATTCTTCAAAAGATAATTTAGATAAAAAGGTTATAATATTAAGGTTAGATCTGAATGTGCCAATAATAAATGATACAATTCAAGATAGTACACGAATAGATCTGACTATTCCATTTCTAAAGAAATTATCGAAATTAAATAAAAAAATTATCATAATTTCGCATCTTGGTAGGCCAGAAAAAAATAATAAAAAGAAATTTTCACTATTGCCTGTTTTTAATTATATAAAAAAAATATTTAAGGACAAAATTTCATTTTACGATGGCAATATCGATAATAATTTAACTAAAAAAATAGATAATCTAAAATATGGCGATCTACTTTTGCTAGAAAATATAAGATTTTTTGAAGGTGAAGAGCAAAATGATTTAAATTTTGCAAAAAAATTATCGAGTTTAGGTGAAGTGTATATAAACGATGCTTTCTCATGCTCTCATAGAAAGCAAGCATCTGTTCATGGAATTGCTACGTTCATGATTAATCGTTACGCCGGACCACTTTTTAAGAGTGAAGTTGAAGCCATTGACTCTGTATTAAAAAATAAAAAAAAACCGGTTACATGCATAATTGGAGGCTCAAAAGTCTCGACCAAGATAGAAGTGATCTCTAATTTAATAAAGAATGTTGAGAATATAATTTTGGTCGGTGCTATGGCAAATAATTTTCATTATCGTACTGGAAGAAAAGTTGGTAAATCTATGTTAGAAAAAAACGCTGGTGAGACTGTTGGTAAAATATTAAGAATGTTCAAAGACAATAGCTGCAAATTATACCTTCCTGAAGACTGTTCCGTAGCTAAAAGTAAAGAAGGCACAAAAATAGATAAAGATTTTTCTAGCATCGAAGATGACGACATAATTTTGGATATAGGGCCAAAAACTATTATAGGAATAAAAAAAATTATAGATAATTCTAATACAGTTCTATGGAATGGACCCGCTGGATATTTTGAAAATAATGAATTTGCAAAAGGTACATATGAAATAGCAGAAAAAATTTCTGAAAACTCTAGAGGCAAATCGTTAATATCAGTTTTAGGTGGTGGAGATACGGTTAGTGCAATTAATGGAATTAATAAAAATTTGTTATTTTCTCACTTATCAACAGCAGGCGGGGCTTTTTTAGACTATCTAAAAGGAAAAGACTTGCCTGGGGTAAGTGTTTTAAAATATTAGTAGAATTATGAACTTAAACGATATAGCAAAAAAAATTTGTGAAAAAGGAAAAGGTATTTTAGCTGCTGACGAAAGTACCGGTACGATGAATAAAAGATTAAAAAGTGTCAACATAGAAAGTAATGAAAAAAATCGATTAAATTTTAGAGAAACTTTATTTTCCTCTAATGCAATGAAAGATTATATTGGAGGAGTAATACTTTTTGATGAAACTATTCGACAAGTTTCAAGCACTGGAAAAAAAATACCAGATTTGATTACAAGTAATAACTCTATTCCTGGAATTAAAGTTGATACTGGTGCAAAACCTCTTGCTGGGTCCAATTTAGAGACGGTTACTGAGGGTTTAGATGGTTTGCGTGATCGACTAAAAGAGTACAATGCACTTGGCGCAAAATTTACAAAGTGGAGAGCTGTTATTAAAATAAGTGAAAAATTTCCGACTAAACAGGCTGTAAAATCAAATGCTCATGCCTTAGCTAGATATGCAGCTTTAGTCCAAGAAAGTAATATGGTTCCAATAATTGAGCCTGAAGTTTTGATGGATGGCGAACATGATATTGATAGATGCTATGAAGTAACATCTGATGTCTTAAATGAGTGTTACAATGAATTAAGAATTCATAAAATTGATTTGACGGGTACGATTTTAAAACCAAATATGATTTTACCAGGTGCAAATTGTAAAAACAAAAGTTCTACAGAAGAAATTGCTACAAAAACTTTAGACTGTTTAAAGAAAAATGTTCCAGATGAAGTTCCAGGTATAGCTTTTTTGTCAGGCGGGCAAACAGAAATGGAGGCTAGCAGAAATTTAAATGCAATTAATAAAATTAATGATACTAATTTTTTAATGACTTTTTCATATGGTAGAGCCTTACAACAAAGCGCCTTAAAAAAATTTTCTTTTGATATGAACAACAGAAATGATATCCAAAAGGTTTTTAATCATAGAGCAAAAATGAACAGTTTATCCTCTAAAGGACAATGGACAGAAGTTTTAGACAAGGAAGTCGCATAAAACGTTTGAATAGGTTTATATATTTAATCTCACCAAATAAATTTTATAATGGTTTTTATAAGGATTTAGAAAGTGTGCTTAAAACTCAAAAAGTTCATTTTTTTCAATTAAGAATGAAAAATCATAGCAAAGATAAATTAATAATCTTATCTAAAAAAGTAAAAAAAATAACAAATAAGTATAAAGTAAAATTTATAATTAACGATGACATTGATCTCGCAATTAAATGTAAATCAGATGGATGTCATTTAGGTCAAAAAGACGGATCAATTATACAAGCCCGTAATAAACTTAGAAAAAAAATACTTGGTATTACGTGTCATGGCTCTAAAAAATTTTTATTAGATGGTGAGAAAAATAAAGCAGATTATTTAGCTATTGGGTCTTTTTATAAATCAAAATTAAAACCATTTGCATTGAAAGCTAATATTGAAATATTAAGATGGGCAAAAAAAAATACAAAAGCTAGCTTAGTTGCAATAGGAGGTATCAATCCAAAAAATTATAAAAAATTATTAATTGCAGGCGCGAATTATATTGCAATATCAAGTTATATTTGGAATAACCCCAAATTAAAACCTTATCAAAGTATAAAGCTTTTTTAGTATGAAAATAAATGCAATAGAAATAAAGCCAGGTATGATAATTGAGCATAAAGGTGACTTTTGGAATGTATTGAAAACTCAACATGTTAAGCCTGGGAAAGGAGGTGCTTTTAATCAGGTAGAATTAAAAAGTGTTATTAAAGGAACGAAATTAAATGAGAGGTTTAGATCAAATGAGACTATAGAAAAAGCTGAATTGGATGAAAAAAAATTTAATTATTTATATAGTGATGATGAAAAATGTTTTTTTATGAACAACAAAGATTTTGAACAAATTTCCTTATCAAAAAAGGTAACTGGCGAAAATTATAAATTGCTAAGTGAAAACCTTGAAGTTGGAATAAAATTTCTAAATGAGGAACCTATTATGATTGAGTTACCAATAAATATTGAGTGTAAAATTATCTCTACAGAAGGATCTATAAAAGGACAAACTGCGGCTTCATCATATAAGCCAGCAGTATTAGAGAATGGTATTAATATAAACGTTCCTCCATTTATTGAAAATAATGATAAAATAATTTTAGACACAAGAACTTTAGAATATGTCAGAAAGGTAAAATAATTTGAGACTCAACTCTCCATCGATAAATATAATGTATAAAGCTTGCTTGAAAGCATCAAAATTATTAATAAGAGATTTTGGTGAAATTGAAAAACTACAAGTTTCATCAAAAGGACCTGGAGATTTTGTGTCATCAGCAGATAAAAGAACTGAGAAAATATTAATAGAAGAAATACTAAAAGCTAATTCTAATTATGGGATAGTGAGTGAGGAGTCAGGTGAGATTAATAAAAATAATAAAGATGAAAGATGGATAATTGATCCTATAGATGGAACTATGAATTTTATTAACGGTATACCACAGTTTGCTATTTCTATTGCCTACGAAAAAAATCAAGAGATTATAAGCTCAATTATTTTTGACCCAATTAAGAATGAAATGTTTATGGCTGAGAAAGGTAACGGCGCTTATTTGAATAATTCTAGAATAAGAGTATCCAAAAAAAAAAATGTTCAAGACTGTTTAGTTGTAACTGGAGGACCAAAGAGCGCTAGCAAATTAAAAGAAATTATATTTACCGAGTATATAAACGTTTCAAAAAAAATTAACTCACCAGTAAGGAAATTTGGTAGTGCGGCTCTAGATTTAGCTAACGTAGGTTGTGGTAGATTTGATGGATTCTGGCAATGGGAACTTAATTACTGGGATATTGCAGCTGGTATATTGATTGTAAAAGAGTCTGGTGGATTTGTTGAAATATTAAATAATGCAAAAAAACCTTTCAGATGTAATATTTTAGCAACAAATTATCATATTCATAATGATCTAAGGGATTTAATATTTAAAAAAAATATTGAGTAAATTTAATTATTCATATAAAACTCGCTTCATGAAAAAAAAATTACATCCTGATTATCATAAAATTAAAGTTGTCATGACAGACGGTACTGAATTTGAGACAAGGTCAACTTGGGGTAAAGAAAATGACGTGATGAAATTAGATATTGATCCAAAGTCTCATTATGCATGGACCGGTGGAGCACAAAAAGTTTTAGATAAAGGTAGAGTAAGTAAATATAACAAAAAATTTAGTAACCTTAGAAAAGTAAAATAAAATATGCCAGAAGTTCCATTTATGCCGAAAGCAACAGCTGTTTGGCTTGTAGAAAATACAACACTTACTTTTAAACAAATTGCAAATTTTTGTAATCTTCACGAACTAGAAGTTAAGGGTATAGCAGATGGAGATGTTGCTAAAGGAATTAAAGCTTATAATCCTATTCTCGCAGGGCAATTAACTAGAGATGAAATTGATGCTTGCTCTAAAAATCCCGAAAGAAATTTAAATTTAATTAAAAAAGATAGTGAAATAAAAATAATTAAAGAAAGAAAAAAACCAAAGTATACGCCTCTGTCTAAAAGACAAGACAGACCTGATGCTATCTTGTGGCTTTGTAAAAATTCTTCACAGCTTACAGATGGTCAAATTTCTAAGTTAGTTGGAAGCACTAAGGGTACAGTTTCCTTAATAAGAAATAAAAGTTATTGGAATATGTCAAATTTAAAACCTAGAGATCCAGTGATACTATCGCTTTGCACACAAGACAACTTTCAAAAAGCATTAGAAAAAGCTGATAGACGTGTAGAAAGGGAAAGAAAAGCAAAAATTAGGGAAGAAAAAAAAATTGCTAAAGAAAAAGAAAGAGAAAATATAAACGAATAACAAAATTTAAGCTTATTAAATCAAAATTATCTAAACTAGACATTAATTAACTTAAATGATAACAACAGGAAAAATAACAGGAGGTAATTATTAAGATAGATGTAAAAGATAATAACGTGGAGCAAGCTATAAGAGTTTTAAAAAGAAAGCTTCAAAGGGAAGGATTTTTCAAAATAATTAAAATGAAAAGTAATTATGAAAAGCCTTCCGAAAAAAAAAAGAGACTTAGAACAGAAAACATTAAAAGACTCAAAAAACTTCAAAAGTTAAAAAACAGAATTTAAATATTACATAATTAGGAGTTAATATGCCGTTAGGTAAAGTAAAATGGTTTAATGCGAAAAAAGGCTACGGTTTCATCACAGAAGACAAAACAGAAAAGGACATTTTTCTTCATGTTACTTCCTTGGAAAAATCAAAATTAAGGGTATTAAAAGAAAATCAAAAAATTAAATTTGATATAAGGGAAGAAAAAGATAAACTTCAAGCAATTAACCTTAAAAAGGTTTAATTATATCGCGGGGTGGAGCAGTCTGGTAGCTCGTCAGGCTCATAACCTGAAGGTCGAAGGTTCAAATCCTTCCCCCGCAACCAAAATTATAAATGAATTTTAAACTTTGATTTCTTACTATCGCTTAAAAAACCTTTGACAGTTTTTAAAGTGAGAGATTTTGAAGACGAGCCAAAATTATAAATTTTCTCAATTATTTTTGGAGGCATAGTAATAATATCACAATTAATTTGTTTTGCTTGAACATAATTGTAAGCTTCTCTTGTACTTGCCCATAAAATTTTAATATTTTTATAATTTTTCGTTAAATAAATGCTTTTTTTAAAAATTGGTAAAGGATCAATTCCTTTGTCAGACATACGCCCAGCAAAAATTGAAATAATTGACTTTGAGTTTTTATTTAAGCAATTAAAAATATTTTTAACTTGATTAAAAGAATATACTGCAGTTATGTTTAATTTAATTTTTTTGTTACTAAGTTTTTTGATGATTTTTCCAGTAAAAATACCACGTGAAGTAGTCACAGGTATTTTGACATAAACGTTTTTACCCCAAGAATTTATTTGTAAAGCTTGTTTTTCCATATCTTTTGAATTGTCTGCAAATACTTCAAAAGAAATAGGTTTTTTGTCACAAATTTGTAAAATTTTTAATGAGTAATTTTTGTAGTCTTTTGCTCCTGCAAGTCTCATCAAACTTGGATTGGTAGTGAAACCTTGTACAATTTTTTTTTTATTGAATTTTTTGATGGTCTTAAAATCCGCAATATCACAAAATATTTTAGTTTTCATTCTAAGTTTTTGACAATATCTTCTGTCATTTTTTTTGCATCAGCAAATAACATTAAAGTATTTTCTCTGTAAAATAATTCATTATCAACTCCAGCATAACCCGGTGACAAACTTCTTTTAACAAATAATACCGATTTACATTTTTCAACATCTAAAACTGGCATCCCAAAAATAGGGCTTTTAGGGTCAGATTTCGCTACTGGATTAGTTACATCATTTGCACCTATTACAAAAGCGACATCAGTGTTTGCAAAATCATTATTTATGTCCTCTAATTCAAATACTTCATCGTAAGGAACATTTGCTTCTGCCAAAAGTACATTCATATGCCCGGGCATTCTTCCAGCAACTGGATGAATTGCGTAAGTTACTTTAATGTCATTTTTTTTTAATTTATCTACCATTTCTCTAAGAGCATGTTGTGCTTGTGCCACTGCCATCCCATATCCTGGAACTATTATTACTGAGGAAGCATTCTTCATAAGAAAAGCTGCATCTTCAGCGTTTCCACTTTTTACAGGTTTTTGTTCTTTATTTTTTTCTTTTGAGTCTTGCGCACTTTCACCTCCAAATCCACCAAGAATTACATTCAAAAAAGATCTATTCATACCTTTGCACATTATATAAGATAGAATTGCTCCTGATGAACCCACTAAAGCACCGGTAATAATTAAAGCTGTATTTTCTAATGTAAAACCTATCCCTGCGGCAGCCCAACCTGAATAAGAATTGAGCATTGAAATTACTACGGGCATATCTGCGCCGCCAATTGGTATAATTAAAAGTACTCCAACAATAAAAGAGATTAGTATTATTATCCAAAAATAATAGCTTAATTGAGTTTTACAAAGAAAAAAAACTAAAACAAAAATCGAAATACCAATTAATAAATTTAAGTAGTGTTGGCCTTTAAAAACTACAGGAGAACCAGACATTATTCCTCTGAGTTTTAAAAATGCAATTATAGAACCTGAAAAAGTAATTGCCCCTACTGATGCTCCAATAGACATCTCAATAAGACTTGCTAATTTAATTTGACCAGGTGTGCCTAAACCAAAAACACTGGGACTTTGGAAAGCTGAAATAGCTACAAAAACTGCCGCTAAACCAACTAAACTGTGAAACCCAGCAACCAATTCTGGCATAGCAGTCATTGGAATTTTAAAAGCTATGTATGACCCAACTGCTCCTCCAAGAATTAAAAAGGCTAATACATAGATAACTGCTTCAGAAAAGTTTCCCACAGACAGGAATGTAACTAAAATAGCTATAACCATCCCCATAATACCAAACAAGTTACCCTGCCTTGAGGACTCAGGTGAAGAAAGCCCCCTTAGAGCAAGAATAAAAAGAATACCTGATATTAGATAAAATATTGCTGATATGTTTGCTGAGATCATTTCTTCTTATCTTTTTTCTTTTTATACATTTGAAGCATACGTTGAGTTACTAAAAATCCTCCAAAAATATTTATAGCTGCTAGAACAATTGCCAAAAATCCAAAAATATTAGACATTTCAAAAATTTTACCAGGGGAACCTGCTAATGCTGCGATAATAGCTCCAACAATAATTACTGAGGAAATTGCATTAGTTACTGACATAAGAGGCGTATGTAAAGAGGGAGTGACACTCCATACAACATAATAGCCCACAAAAATTGAGAGAATAAATATGCTAAATCTAAAAATAAAAGGATCTATTTCCATATTCTTTATTTGTTTTTAATTAAGGTATTCTTAATTATCTCATCTTCTAGGTTAACTGAAAACTCTTTTTTTTCTCTACTATAAAGATTTCTTACGAAACTAAATATGTTTTTAGCGAATAAATTTGAAGCTGTGAGAGGCAATTTGTTCATAATATTATCTACTCCAATTATTTTTACACCATCCTTTTCTATTGTTTTATCTACTTCTGAATAGGCTGCATTTCCTCCATGTGATGCAGCCAAATCAAAAAGAATTGATCCAGGTTTCATTTTTGCAATCATATTCTCATTAATTATTCTTGGAGCCGGTTTTCCTGGAATTAGAGCTGTACATATGATTATATCATTTTTCTCAACTGCGGCTTCCATCATCTTAGCTTGTTTTTTTTTATATTCTTCTGTTACCTCTTTTGCATAACCTGTTTTTGTTTCAAGATTTTCAGAACCCTCAACAGATAAAAACTTGCCGCCTAAGCTTTCGACTTGCTCTTTAGCGGCAGATCTTACATCAGTTGCTGAAACTATTGCACCTAGTCTTTTTGCAGTTGCTATTGCTTGAAGTCCTGCAACACCTGCTCCAATTATCAAAACTTTCGCTGCTGGTACAGTACCAGCAGCTGTCATCATCATTGGTACAGCTTTTTGATATTCATAAATTGAGTCTATCACCGCTCTGTAACCTGCTAGATTAGCTTGAGAGGAAAGAATATCCATCGACTGTGCTCTTGTAATTCTAGGGAGTAAGTTAAGAGAGAATATATTATAATTTTTGTTTGATAGGTTAGCGGTCTCTTTTTTGATATTACCAACTATTAAGTTTGATTTTTCTTTAAAAGCCTCAAGCTCCTCCTTGACCGGTAAATTAACTTTACAAATTAAATTAGACTTTTGAACAACATCAATATTATTATTTACAAACTCAGCACCATTGCTCTCATATTCAGATGATTTAAAACCTAGTTCTTCACCATAACCTTTTTGTAATAATACTCTCAATCCTAAATCTTTAAAACTTTTTGTTGTATCAGGAGTTATTGAGACTCTTTTTTCTGGTGCTATCTCTTTTGTTGAGCCAACTATCATAATTAAATTTATTTAGAGCAAAGTTAAAGCAAGTATTGCTAAAATAGCAACTACAGCGGTCGTTCCCCAGATAACGAGTTTAGTGAAACCTTTATAAGTATCTTTATAGTCGTTTTCATTTTCTTTCATACTAACCTTGTCTAGCTTTAAATCTTGGGTTTTTTTTATTAATAACATATACCTTACCTCGTCTCTTAACAATTTTAGAGTTAAGATCTCTTTTTTTTAACGACTTTAAAGAACTTGCAATTTTCATAAATTAAAAGCCTGGCAACGTCCTACTCTCCCGTGTCTTAAGACAGAGTACCATCGGCGCTGAAGGACTTGACTTCCGAGTTCGGAATGGGATCGGGTATAACCCCTTCGCTAAAATTACCAGGCAAAGCTTTATAGTCTTTTTCTATTACTAAGTAAATAGTTTTATAAGATACAAAATATCATGGTGGGCGTGATAAGAATTGAACTTATGACCTCTACGATGTCAACGTAGCGTTCTACCACTGAACTACACGCCCCTTTAAATTCTAGTTATATTTGAAATTTATGTATTATCAATATATTAAAATAACAAAATTTAAATGAGCACAAAAATTCAAAATACCTCTCTTAGTATTATTTTTGCTTTTCTACCGCTATCAATGATATTGGGATCACTAATTATAAATTTAAATATTTTAATATTCATAATACTTGGTGCTTTTTTAATTTTTAAAGAAAAACTTAAGATCAATTTCTCCATTAGTAATAAAAGTTTAATAATCTTTTTTGTATTAATGTTCTTTTCGACTTTTATTAATCAAGATTTTAAATTTAATGAATATACAGCAAAGTCAATTTTCTTATTTCGATTTTTAATTTTATACATTTTTTTTGAAACACTTTACAAATATGATAAAATTGAAATAAAGCTATTTTACTGGTCAAGTTTAATATTTGCATTAATTATTTCAATTGATATTCTTTTATATCTCTACTTTGATTTAAATATTTTTAATATCAAATCAGACCCATTTTTTGGATTTAATAGTTTTTTTAAAGAGGAAAAGGTTGCAGGTGGTTATATATTGTTTGCTTTACCGTTAACTATCTTGCTATTTAATGATTTTTTTAAAAGATCGGGAAAAAATAAAATCATTGAATGTATGATAATTTTTTTGATGGTTTCAGCTATTTTTGTTTCAAGTAACAAGATGTCATTCGTTATGACAATATTTTTTTTAATTCTAGTAATTATATTCGTAAACAGATTTAGGTTTCAAATTATAGCAGCGCTATTATTTTTTTTATTGTCAACCTCCTTAATTTTTGAAAAAGATAAAACAATTTATGATAGATATGAAAGTTTTTTTATTCATATATACTCAGTCACTGATGACTCAAAGGAAAGTGTTATTAAAAGTGAATTTTTTACTAAGAAATATTCAAGTAGCCATGGTTTAATTTTCATGGACTCTTATGAAGTCTTTTTAGAAAAGAAATTTATCGGTGGAGGTTTAAAATCTTTTAGACAGAATTGTCCAAAATTACAAAAGATTAATAAAAATTGCTCTACTCATCCTCATAATTTTGTTTTAGAAATTTTAAATGATACAGGTCTTTTTGGTTTTATTTTCTCTATTATTTTCTCTTTATTACTTTTAAGAGATTGTATTTATAAAGTTATAAGCAATAGAGACTCGGTTGATAGAAAAAATTTTTATTTAATTTTACTTTGTTTTTTATTCTTAATATTCTGGCCGATAAAGTCTACAGGAAGTATATTTTCAACATTCTCTGGAAGTTTTTTATGGATAAGTATTTGTATTTTGAGCCTAAGTACTTTTAAAAAAATTAAAAATTAATTAATCTTTTTAAAATAGTATTAGGTAAAATTAGGTAAAAAATTAATTTTATTTTTAAGAAGTTATCTTGTAATGCATTTATATCTTTATAAGCTTCTTTAATGTTTTTCTTAATTATTAAGTTTAAAATTTTTCTTAAATTAATTGTATTTTGAAATGTCTTTAATTCTTCTGAATTAAATAAATCATTACTTTTAAAATCACTCATCATATCATCTAGTTCTTCAATTTCCTCATCTCTGTTGAATTTAGAATAATTGTTTTGATGAAGTCTATAAGTAACCAATGTTTCATTAAGATATTTAAATTTACAATTTTTTGATAATCTGAACAAGAGATCAAGATCACCAATAATATTATAATTTTCATTGAAATATTTTTTAAGTTTAAATAGCTCACTTTTTTTAATCAAAGAATTTAGAATAGTGGCACTTTGTCTTTTAAGAATTTTAAGGCTTTCATCAATCTTATCATTTTTTTTGATGAAAATAGATTTTCTTTTTGTTATTTGATTAAGTATTTCCTGGTTGCAGTACACTACTCCTAGGTCGTTATTTTCTAAAAAAAATTTTATCTGTTTCTCTAATCTGTCAATTTTCATCATATCGTCAGCATCTAAAAAACATAAAAAATCACCATTGATTTTTTTAAGAGCTAAGTTTCTTGCTTTATACAGTGAAGTATGACTCTCACTTAAAAAATAAAAAAATCTCTCATCAGCAATTTTTTTAAAAATTTTTGAGCTGCTATCTATCGATTTATTATCCCAAAATATAACTTCAAAATTTTTATAGGTTTGATTTTTTATGCTTTCTAAACAATCAATTAAATATTTTTCTCCGTTATAACAATTAATGATGATTGATATTAAAGGATTATAATTTTTCATTTTTGTAATAGTTTATTGTCTTTGAAATTCCAGATAGAAATTTAATTTTTGGCTTCCATTGTAGGTTGAGACTTGCTTTTTTAATATCAGGAAATAGCTTTTTAATTTCATCTTTTCTCATTTTGATTTTTCCATACAAAGGTTTACCTTTGCCGATATATTTATTTATAATTTTTGTAATTTCTTTGATCTTAAAAGGTTTGCCGCTACCTATATTAAAATCATCTCCATAAATATTACTATTATCTAAAGATTTTATAATAGCTTCAACAACGTCTTCAATGTAGATAAAATCTCTTAGTTGACTCCCCTCTGTGCATGGAAATTTTTTATTTTTTAAGCAAGATGAAATCACAATTGGAAGAAATCTATTTAAATCTTGTTTAGGACCGTATACCTGATAAAGCCTTAATATAACAACTGGAAATTTGTAAAGCCTGTACATTTTTTTCAAATGTATCGAAGCTAGCAGTTTTGACTGTCCATAATTAGATTTTAATTTTTTTAACTTGATAGTCTTTTTTTCAATCTGGGGTGACTTTAGATTTCCATACTCCATGCAACTACTAATTTGAACAAAAGTATCTATATTTTTTTTGATGAAAATATTTGCTAAATTTTTACAGCCAATATAATGACTTTGATAAACTGCAGTTTTATTAGAGTGATCAACGTGACCACCAAGATTAATCACATAATTAAAATGCTCTTTTAGTTTTTTTTTAAGTCTTTTATGCTTTGATATATCACAAATTATGTATTTAACTTTTTTTAACTTTCTTATCTGCTTTGGCTTTTTTGAGGAAATACTTGTGCATTTCCAGCCTAACTTTAAGCACTTTTTCAATAGGTGGTAACCGATAAATCCAGATCCACCTACAACTAAAATTTTTTTTTTTTCTTTCAAAGTTTTATTTTTTTTTCTTTCAATAATTTATCTATTCTGTCTCTATCCCGCTTTGTATCTACACACTGCCAAAAACCTTCATGCTTAAAAGCACATAAATTATTAGATTTTGATGTTTTTTCTAGAGGCTCTCTTTCAAAAAAAGTTTTATCATTTTTTATAAAATCAAATATTTTTGGTTCTAAAACAAAAAACCCTCCATTTATCCATCCTTCATCAACTTTCGATTTTTCTTTGAAATAATTGACAAAATTACCTCTTATTTTAATCGCTCCAAATCTAGCTGGAGGTCTAACCGCTGTTAGTGTTGCAATTTTTTTATTTTTTTTATGAAACGCTACAAGTTTTTTAATATTAACATTAGATAAACCATCTCCGTAAGTGGCTAAGAAAGTTTCCTTTCCAATGTATTTTTTAAGCCTTTTAATTCTTCCTCCGGTCATAGTATTCTGACCGGTGTAAATGAGATTTATTTTCCAATTTTTATAACCTTTTTTAAAATAATCTTTTATTACTTTAGATTTGTAACCTAGCGCGATATAAAATTCCGTAAATCCATATTTTGAATAATGTTTCATAATATGAAATATCATTGGTTTTCCGTTAATCGGCACCATCGGTTTAGGAATGGTTGATGTATACTCTGCAAGTCTTGTTCCTAAACCTCCAGCTAAAATTAAAACTTTCATGAATATTTATTTTCCATAAATAGGGCTGCTAGGCAATGTAATAAACTCTTTCTCAATTTTTTTTGCGTTAGATAAGTTTGATTTAGGGCACTTTCTAAACATTGGTAAATTATGTATCAAATTCCAAACAGGACGGCAATTCATACTGTCTTTGTAATTCAAAATATTAAGCAACTTATTTCTTTTACTAATATTTAAGTTTTTAATTCTGATTGTATTTAACCAAAAATTACTTTTACAATTCTTGGGTTGATCAATAAATTGAATTTCATGATTGTTTTTAAAAAAGGTTTTATATTTTTTAGTAATTTTATATTTTAAATTTATAATTTTTTTTATTTTTTCCATTTGAGCTAAACCAATAGCCGCATTAATATTTGGCATTCTGTAGTTCCACGCTACTCTATCGTGAAAAAAAGACCATTTATGGGATTTTTTAGCGGTAGACACTAAATGTCTAATTTTCTTTGCCAAATTATTATTGTTGCAAAGAATAGCACCCCCTCCTCCAGTTGTTATAATTTTATTTCCATTAAAACTAATTATCCCTAAATCTCCAAAAGTGCCGGCGTGTTTATTTTTATAAAAACTTCCCAAAGCCTCAGCTCCATCTTCAACCATCTTAAGATTGTATTTTTTTGATATTTTAACCAGATCATCAATTTTTGAAATATGTCCAAAAACATGCACTGGAATAATAGCAAATATTCTTCTTTTAGTTTTTTTATTAAATAAAAATTTGTTTTTTTTTATTGCTATCTTTTTTAAATAATTATCTAAGGCTTCCACTGATATACCGAGTGAATTCAAAGAAGTATCTATGAAATGAGGTATCGCATCACAATGCTTTATCGCATTTGCAGTTCCGACGAATGTCACCGTGGGTATTAAAACCTCATCATTTTTTTTAATGCCTAAACTTTTTAATGCAACTTGTAATGCTATAGTGCCATTTAATACTGCAATAACGTTTTTAGACTTTGTAAATTTTGATAATTTTTTTTCAAACATAGATATATATTTTCCAGCAGATGAAACAAAAGTTGTGTCTATACACTTTTGAAGGTATTTTTTTTCTTTACCAAAAAAAATTGGTTCATGAAGATTAGCTTTATTTCTACCGGTGGAATATTTAATTGATTTCTTGATTATATTATAAATATTATTTTTCATTTTTTATATTTATATTTATTTTATATTTTTTAGTTTTATCAATCAAAATAGAGGCCATTATAAGTTTTTTATGTTTTGTTATAGTATTATAATTAGGTTTATTATAGTAACCATAAATAAATATTGCGTACTTAGCATTAGTAATTTCAACAAGTTTTTTTAGAAAAGTATCTAAATTTAAAACATTATACAAAATTTTATTATTTTTCATGAAGTTTTTAGAAAACTTAATAATTTGATAACTGGTTTCAAAGTTTTTAGTTTTAGAGAATCTTAAATCAAATAAAATGTATTTTTTCGATTTTTTAACCATTTGCTCTATTATCTTTAAATAATTTTTTGTGTGATGTAGAGTTCCAAATGAAAAAGTTAAGTCAAAATTATTTAAATTTTTAGGAAATTTTTTTCCGTCATACTTTATAAATTTTTTTTTTCCATATGTATATTTTGCACTATTAATAAGGTTTGTTGAAACATCAAGACCTTTATATAATATTTTATTTTTAAATTTTTTAATTATTTTATAAAATCCACCACTAGCACAACCAACATCGAGAAAAGAATTAGATTTTTTTATCAGCTTTACAAAAAAATATTTTTCTGATTTATAGAGATCTTTAATTTTATTTCTATTGTTTCTCCAATATATAACAGAGTTTTTATCTTTACCGTAAGGAGTATTATCTGATTTTTTTTTCATTCAATTTTTTAAGCAAAATGTTCCATCTTTTTAAATTATTGTCTATATAAAGAAGTTTTCTAGAGTTTTTGTTTTTTAAAAATTTTAATTTTTTAAAATTTACGATTGAATTTTTATCAATATACTGAACTGTATTTGTTCCGAACATTGGCGAAGTATTCAAAAATTCACTCTCTAAGAAAACTAATACTTTTTTATCATTCATATAACATTCGAGTGATGCAGCAGTTGATCGAGATACTATGAAAGTTTCAAAAAGGTTCATAATTTCATCTAGAGGTTTAGCAATAATCTTAAAACCCTTTTGCTTTATATAACCAAGTTCAAAATGTTTGGCGGGATAAGGTTTGAAATACAAATTAGATGAGTTTTTTTTAAATACCTTTATTAACCTACTAGTTGTTATATCTTCATAGTCTCCGAGAATAATTACTTTTTTTTCATTTTTTGACTTTTTTATTTTAAAAAACTTATTTTGAAACGAATATCTTAAGTTCTCAACAGGAATAATTTTGTTTTTATTTAAATTGAACTGAAGCAAATTATTGGCGGCTAAGTCTCCTGAAATCAGAAAATATTCTGGAAAAGATTTGGATTTTTTTATTGAGCTAAAGTTTTCAAAATAATTTAAATGCCAAAAATTTACACTAGTATGAGGATATCCAAAAGATTTACCTCCTTGATGAATTTTCCAATTTTGTAATAAGGCCTGTTCCCAAGGTTGTCCCTCCATTAAATACATTAATGAATTTTCTTTTGAGATTTTAGTTAAAATTTCATTGAATACCTCTATATAAATTATATTTTGTAATAGTAAACTGCCACATAAAGATGTTGTTATATCATCTTGCTGTAATTTAATAATTATTTTTTCAATTGGATTCTTAAATTTTAAATTATTAATTTTGCTCAAAATGAAATATGATTTAAAATAAAAAATTAAATAATTTTTTAAAGATTTAAATATTATTTTAAAATTTACAAATTCAGATATTAAAAAATGTTGCTCGAATTTACTTTTACTATTAATTTTATTTAAGCTATCAGATCCATTTTTTGAACTTAAGAAATCTGGGCTTTTAATAAAATGATGGAACCAGATAGATGTAATCTTTTTTTTCGCTAATAATTTATTTAAATTTCCCCACTGATACGAGAAAAAATTTCCAGCCCTGATATTATTCATATTTAAATGTACAAAGTTTGAAAATATGAAAAAGCTATTATTAAAGTTTTTAATATTGCTTACATTTTTTTTTTTTAATCTGATATTTCTTATTAAAAAATTTACAATCCATACTAAGCTTTGTAATATATTTGGAAGGCACGAATAAAGATTATTTAAACTTATCTTGAAATTAAATTTTTGATCCAGTAATTTGTATGATAGTTTAATTTTTTCATTCTCACAATAAATCGATAAGGCGTTAAGTGTTTTTTTATTAGAACCATAATATACGATCGTGTTGACTGATCTTTTTTTTAAAATTTCATGTAGGCTAATCATTTTTAATGAATTAATTATTTGTTTTGATTTATAATCACTTTTCTCAGAAAATTGGGTCATAGGCCAAAGATTGTAATTTTTTTTATAAGTTAATGATTGAAAAAGCGTTTTTTTATTTAATTTATATTTACAAAAATTATTGATAAAACTTACGTACTTTTTTTTTATGTTAATTGAATTATTTTCGATATAATTAATTAAAGATAAAGTTTTATCGTCATTACCAAAGGGCCTATTCCAATTTATATTATCTTTAGTTAAACTTATTTTATTACCAAGCAATTCTGGATCGCTTAAGTCATATATTATCATAAATTATCTTTTTAGCTTTAATTGGAACCAATGAGAAAGAGAGTGATTTATTATTAACTGAGAGTCCTCAACAGGACCAAATTCATCTTTTTCAGTTTTAATAATTATACATGGATTACAAATCTTTCTCAATTTTCCTCCCTTTCCTCCTAATACAGCTATACATGTTCCTTTATTTTTTTTAACCCACTTGGCGGCGTTGATTAAATTTTTGGAATTTCCGGTGCCAGAAAGTAATAACAAAATATCACCTCTCTTATAATGAATTTTAAGCTGATTTAAAAAAACTTGGTCAAAAGAAATATCGTTTGAAATAGAGGTTAAAATTATAGGATTAGAGACAAGAGGCATTACTCTAAAAGTTTTTTTGGTTTTTGCTCTTTTTAGTACGTCAAAACCTAAGTCATTTTCTGTTGTTAAAGCGTTTGCAGCACTACCTCCGTTACCCGCTACAAATATAGTTCTATTTTTTTTTCTAGCTTTATCAATTACATCAAAAAAATTATTAAGATCATCTCTATTTATTTTTTCCGTTATTTGCCTTAAATAATTTATATACTTATTAAAAAATTCGCTAAAAGATTTACTACGATTAACCAGTTTTTTGATTTTATTCATTTAACTCAGCTATTTTTATCAGCATGATAAATTTTTTCAACTAACCTCATAGATAAAATAGCATCTTTAATATTTCCTGTTTTAACACTTAAATTATTAATAATTACATTGGAAAATTCCTCAATTTCATCTCTCCAAGAAAAATCATTTTTAAAATAGTAATTTTTGTGATTTGACGACCCTCTACTTGAGGTATTTTCTCTCTTAATAATTTTCAAGCTTTCCTTTCCATAGCTTTTAGTGCTAGATAGAATTCCCTGTAATTCTAATAAGGCATCTTTTAAACAAATTTCTATTCTAAATTTATGTTGCCATTGGGTTGCGGTTGAGTGAATTGATGCAATAACACCTTTGTTATCTTTTAATAGAGCAAAAGCATTGTCTTCAACATCATAATTCCAAAATTTATTAGAAATAAAACTTTTTACTTTTTCAAATTTACCATTTAGAAATAATAATATATCCAGCAAATGAATACCTTGATCAATTAAAATTCCACCTCCTGCAAATTTTTTTTTAGCTCTCCATTCAGAAGCACCGTATGTTACAATTTTACTTTTCCCGTATAGACATCTAAAATTTAGTATTTTTCCGTAAGTTTTATTTTGAATAATTTTTTTTGCCATTTTGATTGATGAGTGATATCTGTGATTAAAACCATATTTTAGTTTAATAGATGAATTTTTTTTTAAAACCTTTTGAACTGCTAATATTTCCTTAACATTTTTTGCAGGGGGCTTTTCACAAAAAACATGTAATTTTTTTTTAATACTTTCAATAGTGACTTTTGATGCTAAGTAATTTGGAAGCGTAACAAAAACAGCGTCTATTTTTTCCTTTTTGAGTAAATCTTTATAGTGTTTATAAAAAATTATATTTTTATTCTTAAATTCTTTTTTTTTAAATTGTATATCGCTTACGGCTACAAGCTTATATTTTTTATTTTTTTCAATATATTTTTTTCTCCTTTTTCCAACAACACCGAAACCAATAATAGCAACTTTAATTTTTTTTTTCATTTATTAAATCTTATATTTTTTCCAGAGATGTGTTTTTATGATCTCTTTTCTCACTTTTAATAAATCTTTTGGGCTATCTACTGAGTAGTAATTAGTGTATTTGACTGGCGATACAAACATTCCTCCCCCGTTATCACATAGCCTATTAGTATCACAAGACTCTGTTATCTCTAGTGGAGAAGGATTAAGAAAACTATATTTTTTTAGAAAATGATATCTGAATGCAAAAATTCCACCAATTCTCTTTGGAGAATTTTTTTTATTAAATTTTTTATAAAATGGAATTGGGGACCTAGATGTGTATAAAACTTGGCCATTGAGATCATTTACTACTTTTACAGTGTCAGGGTTTTTAAACTCTTTCTCTGAAATAATATTTATTGCAAGTAAAGACGCGCCTGCTTTTTTATTTTTTTTTAGTGTATTAACAACTGACTTTATCATTTCAGGTCTTAACATAGGCTCGTCACCTTGAACACACACTATTATATCTCCAGATTTTATTTTTTTATGATGCTTATTAACAGCCTCAAAGACTCTATCAAGGCACCTTTCATGTTTCTTGGAAGTTAAAACTGAGTGATATTTTTTTTTATTACAAAAATTTATAATTTCTTTATCACAAGTAGTAACAGATAGTGAATTCCATTTTTTATATAATTTGGCTCTTTCGTAAACATGTTCGAGCATTGTAATGTGTTTTATCTTTTTTAAAGGTTTGCCTGGAAATCGACTAGCGGCTAACCTTGCTGGTATATATCCGAAAATTCTCATTTGCTCCTATATAGTTTTGATATTTTTTCATTAGATCTACCAAGCCTTTTTGACTCTTGTGCAGAAAATACGTTTATGAACTTATTTATTTCATCAGACTTATATAATGAATTTAATAATTTTGTACTATTATAAACTTCTTTTTCACTTATAGGAAATTTTATCAAATTTTTACTTTCAAGAGTTTTTTTAATATCCTTATAAAATTTTATATGACCATAACCATATCCATTTTTAAATTTTTCTGAAAATCTTTTACAAATTTTTTGATTAGGGGAAAATATCTGTAATTCGTTCACTGCTTTGCCTCCTATTTGAGCTAATCCTTTCGACCCTACAATACTTAATGAAGCTTCAAAATCGTCTGGCCTTGCAGCAGTTGTAACCTCAATAGTTCCAACTCCTCCCTTAGCAAATTCAAAAGTTCCAACAGCTGTATCTTCTACTTCTATATTTGCACCTAAAGTTTTCATTAAAGAGAAAACTTTTGTAACTTCTCCACAAAGAAATCTTAGTAGGTCAATATGATGGATACCTTGATTACTTAATGCTCCTCCATCATGTGAAAAAGTACCTCTCCATTTAGCTAACTTATAATATCTATCAGGCCGGCACCACCTCACCCTAATATTAGCTATTCTAACTTTGCCAATTTCATCTTTCTGAATAGCTTTTTTTAATCTTAATATAGATTTATTATATCTGTGCTGAAAAACCGGAAAAATTTTACATTTATACTTTTTAGCGAGTTTATAAATATTTGTGACATGAGAGGCTTTCAAAAAAGTTGGTTTCTCTACAATTAAATTTTTTTTATATTTTACTATTATATCCTTAGCATTCTCATAATGCATACCTGAAGGAGTCATTATAGATACAAGATTTATTTTATTTTCTTTAATTAACATTTGATCATAGTTCTCAAAGTACTTTAAATTGTATTTTTTTCCGTATTGTTTCGATTTTTCAAAATTTAAATCACATACAGCTGTTGGCTCTATACCACTAACTTTTTTTAAGCATTTGATATGGTGATCAGTTATTTTGCCACAACCTATAAAACCAACTTTAATCATTTGTTTATCGTTTTTCTTATTTGTTTTATAATTTTAGAAAAATTTTTCTTAGAAGTTAGTGAAAATCTACTATAACCACTTATACTCGGATGGTTTTCATTGTGTCTGAAGTAAACTATTTTATTTAATTTTTTAATAATTTTTTTCTTATCATTTAAGAAATCAACATGTAAAAAATTTCCGTGTTCTGATTTGAATACTTTAAATCCAATTTTTTTTAATTCGCTCCTAAAATATTTTTTTCCATTTATCAATCTTTTAACTGACTGATTGATATATCTTTGTTTTGATAAAATTCGACTTAATATTTGAGCACCAATATTATTAATTTCATACATCGGTCTTATTTTATGTATTTCATTAATGTTTTTATGAGAAGATAGAACAAATCCTACCCTAAGACCAGCAAGCCCCCAGGCTTTAGCGGTTGTTCTAGTTATAAGTAAATTTTCATATTTACTTAAAAATCTCTTACTTGTTTGACCATAAAAAGGATAATACGCTTCATCAATTAAAACTAAAGACTTAGATGTTTTTGCGACTGATAGTATATCTTTTATTTCACTATTTTTAAAAGCATGGCCTGTGGGGCTGTCTGAATTTGGTAAACAGATTAATCTTGGTTTTTTCTTTTTAATTAGTCTTAAAAATTTTTTTATATCTATTTTTGGCCCATCTTTAGTTCTTTTATAATTAACCACTATTTCTCTAGTATCATAAATTTTAGTATAAACGCCATACATGGCAAAAGTAGGATTAGTTCTTATCACTATGTCTTTTGGACTTACAAAAGCTTCAAAAATCATTTTTATTCCAGCATCAGATCCAGAGGTTAATATAATTTTTTTTGGATTAATTTTTAGATAATTGCCAAGTTTTTTATAAATTGGACCCAAATTTGGATAGCTAAAAACACTTGAAGTGTCCAATTTTGAAAGCATTTTTTTTGTTTGTTTCGCAAGGATTTCATCTGTGTTTTCATTTTTATCAAGCCATAATTTTCTAGTATCTCTATAATTATTTAAAATCCAATTTGGCCTTGAAACTTTTTTTAATGTTTTTTTAAAGATCATAATTAATCCAAATTAGAAAAGTTCTCTAAAAGAACTAAACCACTTATTCCACTCTTTTCAGGGTGAAATTGACAAGCTATTATATTGTCTTTTATGCATACTGCATTAATATTACAAGAGCCATAAGGGGATTTTGCAAAAATTAAATTATTATCATTAGGAACGAAGTTGTAAGAGTGAATAAAATACATCATACAGTTGTGTTCTAAATTATTAAATATATCGTGCTCTTTAAAATCTATTTTAGACCAACCTATATGTGGCACTACTAGATTTTCATTATTACTTATATTTTTTAAGTGTTTATTAAAACCTTTAATTAGATTAAGACCTTTAGTTTCTGTAATTTCAAAGCTATTGGAAAAAAAAGCTTGAGCACCCAAACATATCCCTAGAATAGGATTGCCTTTCTTAACAAAATTTTCAACAAATTTTTTCTTCTCTCCTTTTAATTCACTCATAATTTCTGGAAATGAACCAACGCCTGGTAAAATTACCTTATCATAATTATTCTTAGAAACGTCATCAATTATCTCCACTTCACAAATCTTTCTTAGAGAATTGTAAAGACTTCTAAAATTACAGATTTTTGTCTTAAGAATTGATACTTTTTGTTTATTTTTTTTTATATTAAAGATTGGGATATTTCTTTTTTCCAAATTACAATTTTTTTTAATTTTATCAAAATTAGTACTATCGTTATGAACAATTGAAGCTATAGCCACTCCTGTTACTATTTCATTATCAAAACATTTTTTAATATCATCATATTTGCCGATTCCACCGCTGACAATTAATGGTATCTTAATACTTTTTTGAATTGCCTCTAGCAAATTATAGTCAAAACCTTTTTTAGTTCCCTCCATATCTACTGATGTTATTATTAATTCCCCAACTCCTTCGTTTTGTAAATTAATTATCCAATCTTTAACTTTTTTATTAGTCAAATTTCTGCCGTTATCAGTAAAACAATACCAGTCATTATTTAAAAATTTTGCCTCTATGGAGCCTACTATAGCTTGGGATCCAAATTTTTTTGTAAATTTTGAAACTGATTTCACGTCTTCAATAAACTTTGTGTTAATTGATACTTTATCAGCTCCAGAGATTAAAATTTTCTCAATATCTTCGACCTTTTTAATGCCTCCACCCACAGTTAAAGGAATATTAATATTTGCTGAAACTTCTTCTATTATGTTAGTTAAATTATTTCTTTCGTAAAGTGAGGCTACGCTGTCATGAAAATAGATTTCATCTATATCTTGCTTTGCATATTTAAAACTTAGATTTTTAGCTGTATCTATTATTTTTAATCCTTCTAGATGAACTCCTTTAATTACATTTTCACCTTTTACATCAAGTCTTGCGATTACTCTTTTCATTATAATATTAGCTTACTTGATTTTTTAAAGACCACGAGTTTCCGTCTCTTTTCCAAATATGATCTCTCCTGAATCTGTCAACCACTTCCCAAAATTCATTTTCTTCTAAGTCAAGATATTCTAAAAAAATTCTCATACTTTTTCTTGGTAACTCTCCGTCAAATCTTCTCACCAATCTAACGGCTTCTTCTCTGGTAATATGCCCATCTCTTACTTCATGTGAAGCATCCGAGGTAGCTCTTCCAATTCCATATTTTATAAACATCATGTAGTATAGGAATGAGTCAGTAGCGTCATCGAGTTGAGCATACTTAGAGTAAGTTCCTTCCATTCTCCCTTCTGGGTTAGCCTCAAAACCTAAATGTTTTGCAGAATAATAATAATTATCCTGTGGTATCCACTTGTTATAATAACCCCACCAATGAAACTCTATGCCTTTTTTAATTAAATCTTTTTTGTTTGGTAAATCATAGATGTTTAAATTTCCTTTTGAAAAAGGAATATCATAGTATTTAAAGTAACCATCATCTTTAGCAATTTTTACGATGTTATCAATTGGTGTGCTAAAATAAATTTTCTCATACCAATCCCATGGCATACCCTTGAAATTGATTGTACTTATATCTCCACCATACTCTAGCTCACCATTTTCACCGTACATTATCAATTTGATATCATTGTTGTAAGCCTCTTGAATTGGGGTTTGAAGTTGCCCCCTATCAAAAATTTCCTCATGATCTCCGAGATAAATAAAACAAAGCTTTGAAAGTAATTTGTGCAGCTTAGGGTTTGGAGTTATAAGCTTGTGATCAAATCCAGCATCAATCATACTTTTTAAATTTTTTCTACCAATCTCAGTATACAAAGGTGGGGAAAATGTTACGCAAAGCGGTGTCATGCCGTAATCAACTTTTAATCGATGAGCTATCATCCCCGAATCTTTTCCACCACTACATGGTACAATAACATCATGTTCACCATTTTTACTCCTATGTTTATCTAAAAGTTTTTCTAATTCAATTTTTCTTTCTTTATAATTAATAATATTTTTTTTCTTCATTTCCGTATATTGACAAGGAGAACAAATGCCATCCTTAAATGAAATTCTTGGTCTTTGGTTAGACATTACACATTTTTTACAAAATTCAATTTTTTTTGGCTGACCAATAAATTGAGTTTCTAAGTGTTTTTTTAAAGGTTTAATAATCATATTTTTTTAGTTTTTTAGATATAATATTCGCATGGTGCTCATTTAAACCTTTAAACTTAATATATCTTTTAACAAAGTTTGCATAAGCTTTTTGATTTACTTTTGTAATTAATTTTAATTTTTTAATATTCAAATTGTCAATGTTATAACATTTTTTTTTTAACCTTCTAGATAAAAATTCAAAAGACTCTTTAAAAGCGTATGGTTGTTTACATAGTTCATTATTGGTAATAAATAGAATTTTTTTCTTAAATAAAATAGCAAAATTGATAGCATTAGACTCGTGTGTCAAAACTAAATCAGAATTATAAATTTGATTAATTGTTTGGTATTTTTTAATAGTAAAATTTTTAAAGTATTTTTTAATAAGATTAATGTTTATTCTAGGATGACAAGAAATTTCAATTTTGTATCCATTTAGGTCTCTTAGTTTTGTTAAAAAATTTTTGATTGAATTATAATATCTTTTTTCGTCAATATTTATAATACCTATTTCTTTCTGATCAGGGTGAAATGGTACTCCTTGGTCTATAAATATTGCTTTTTTTATATTGCTTTTAATTTTTTTTTTTTTAAAAAATAAAAACTTATCATAGTCTCTGTGATGAGCATTTATAATTTTTGTCTTGCTGCCGTAAAGTCTATGTTTTTTTATTTTTTCACCATATTCACCTTTTAGAAGAATATATTCTGCATTTTTTATACCAAAATATTTCTTATTTATTAAAAGGAATAACTTATTAATTATACTATTAAAAATATTAAAAATTTTTCCTTTTAATAATTGCTTTAATTTAATTATCAGTATTCTTTTTAGTGGCAAATTTAAATAACCGAAACTATCATGTCTTAATACTCCTTGAGAGTAAATATATTTTGCGGAATTTTTTGAAAGTAAATTGAAAATTTTTCTATTGTTAAAATTATATGTATATCTAAGAAAAAAAACAGCGTCTTTATTACTTTTTATGTATTCATCAAACTCTTTGATTGTCTCCAAGTAAATAACTTTAATTTTTTTACTGAAATTTTTTGATGGTACCTTGTAATTTCTTGAAAAAACTTTATTTAAATAACAAATCTCAATTTTAATATTATTTTTATTATAATATTCAAAACCATATTTGAAATGATCACCCTCAATAAAAGGTATTGATGATAAAAAAATTAATTTCATTTAATTTAAAACTTTTGATAGTCCTGATTGAACATGGTTCAAATCCTGTTCACCATCGCCTTTCGTGGTGAAAAAATCTAGATTTTGCAATTTATTATTTTTTTTTAAATTATTATTAAGAAAAAGATTATAGCTTTTACTTATAGAGATGTCAGGTGGCTGAAGACGATAAGGGATATCCATAAATTTATGTTTTTTAAAACTTATAAAAGGATGCAAACAAATCTTGTCTGCGTTTTTGCTGGAACAAAAAAAGTCAGACATGATACAACTTGTGTCTTTAGCAAAATTTAACACTGCCTGATTTAGATCTTTTTCAAAGTTTTTTTTAGGCAATAGTTCCAAAATTCTTAAAACTGAGATATCTTTAATATGTTTATTTAAATAATCAACTTTTTCAATTCTAACAACTGCAATCCCTTTTTTAAAAAATTTATCTGTACCGATGATAAAATATTTTAAATATGGATGGGAAAGATATCTCCAAGTTATAAACTTTTTTCTTTTATCACATGTATTTGGAAATCGTTCTAAGTGGTCTTTCCAATAATCGTCGTTGAAGTGTTTTTTATTTCTCGTAACATAATATTCTTTTTTATTAATGCTAATCTCATTTGAGTAAATAAATTTTTTAATTTTTTGTTTTTTATTTATATTTAGGTACTTGTTACATTTAATTTTATTAATGATTGCAATTTTTCTAGGTACCTCTTCAATAATTTTAGAAACATTATAAAACCTTGACAAACTTTTTTTATACTTTTGATTTAGTCCATTAATTAATACAGTGTGGTAAAATTTATTTACTTTTTGAAAGCACCTGATACCTAAACCGGGAATATTTGAAAAGTTTTCATATTGTAAACTTGCGGCTAAATTAGACTCTTTTTTTCTAATAAAACATTTTAAATTAATGAAGCCTAATATTGAATATAATTCTTTTGTATCTTTTTTAAATGCTCCAAATACAGAAATCTCGTCTCTACCAATAAATTTATTTTTGTAATTACTGCTATAGGCCCAATTTATAAAGTTTCTTTGAAGTTGGTAATATTTTTTATGATAATTTTTTCTTAAAAAATTAGTTAAAATATTTTTCTCTCTTTTTTTTAGGAATCTAAATTCAATATTTTTTATTTTAGAGTTTAGTTTATTTTTCATTTTGTAAATTTAATAATTTAGCAAGTTTTAAATCAAATTTATCATTGATATCTACATTTAATGGTATTGAGGATATGAATGGGTGACTTTTGTCTTTAACAAGGAAAGTTTTATATTTTTTTAAAAAATTAACTTTTGCAATGTAGAAACTTCCATCTATATAAAAGTAAGATCCCTCATATTCCTGTCTCCTTAGAAGTTTTTTATTAACTATTTTATTTAAAAAATTCCATTTCCCTTTTTTATTAATTGATAGACACTCATAAGGATGCTGATACATTTTTGAGCATATAAAAATTGAATTTAATCTTTTCTTTTTAAATAAACCAATGCATCTCTTAATTTCTTGACTTTTTCTGTTAGGAGATGTGGGCTGTAATAATGCAACTGCATCAAAAGATTGATTTTTATTTTTTTTCAACCAATTCAAAGCGTGAAAAATTACATCAATGATTTTGCTTTTATCTCCAGCATATTTTTTTGGTCTTAAGTAACCATCAATACTAAGTTTTTTGGAATATCTCAAAATTTTTGGTGAGTCTGATGAGATAAAGGGATATAACACTTTATTTAGTCCATACGCAGTTTTAAGCGTAAAGTGAATCAGTGGTTTTCGAAAAAATTTAGTAAAATTTTTATTTTTAAGGCCTTTAGAACCTTTTCTAGCTGGTATAAGTCCCAGTATTTTCATTTTAAGATTTGATATTAAAAATTTCTTTAGCGATTTTGCTGTATAAGCTCGCTCTCTTCTTAATTAAAATTGGTACTGCTATAGCTGATTTTAGTATTTTTTTGGTTTTTAAACTATTTCTGACCTCCTGCTTACTGATAGCATGTGACCAATAATATGAGCAATGCCATTTGATAGCATCTGGTAAGTTTTTTGTTCCTAAACTATTTTTTTTTAAAACGTTAATTATTTTTCTTCTTATTTTGAAGTTCTTTTCGAATAAAATAAAAGTATCAAAGTTAGGAATTGATTTTTTTGGTATTTTTCTAAGATTATATTTTTTATTTAGTTTATCCGATAAAATTTTAAATCTTACTCTATTCTGCCTAATTATCCAATTCAGCTTAGATAGTTGGACTTTTCCAATTGCGCCTTGCATTTCAGTCATCCTATAATTAAAGCCGTAGATTTTTTTAGTATCATTTCCTCTATTATATTTTGAATTGTTTTCATGCCCATGATCGTGATATTCTCTAGATATCTTATCGATAGACTTATTATTAGTTAAAAGCATACCACCTTCACCTGTAGTAATAATTTTACCATGATCAAAACTAAAAATTCCTACGTCACCAACAGCACCTAAAAATTTATTATTATATTTTCCTCCGATAGCCTCACAATTATCTTCAATTACTGGTACTTTTTTTTTTTTACAAATTCTGATTATTTGATCCATTTCAGCAGACACTCCAAGCATATGCACAGGTATTACAGCTTTAGTTTTTTTTGTTATTTTTTTTGATAATTCATCTGGACTCATGTTAAGTGTTTCATTAACATTAACAATTATAGGTTTTGCTCCTATGTCTAATATAGCCTCTATAGTCGCAATAAAGTTGAAAGATTGCGTTATTACTTCATCTCCACGTTTTATGTTTAAAGCTCTCAACGCTATTTTTATTCCTGCCGTTCCAGATGTAACAGCTAAAGCTTTTTTAACACCAAAATATTTTTCGCAGGCACTTTCAAACTCTCTTACATGATATTTTTTTCTTAATTTTTGAAATCCGTGGGCCATCAAAGTTCCGCCCTCTCTAAAAAGGTTATTCAATGCTTTTTTCTCTCTTGAGTCTATTGCTTCAAAACCAGGCATTTCTGCTATTTTTTAATTTGAGAATGAAGATCTCTTAAATATTTTTTTTTTCTAGTAAAATCTGTCTTCGAGTTATTAGATTTATATTGAAAGGTAATACCCTCTCTGCTTTTTGTTGACAAATTTTTTTTACTTCCATGAGCAATCAAACAATGGTGAACTAAAGCATCACCAGGTTTCAATTTTGGGACAATTTTTTTAAATCTTCTTAAAAGATCTTTATTTTGAATTGTTTGAGAACTTCCTTTAGCAAATGAAGGTGTATGTTTCATTAATCCCTTTTTGTGAGATTTTTCGTAATAGCAAATTCCTCCGTTTAAAGAATTTACTTTATCTAATGCTATCCAGATGGTTAAAGCTTTATTATCTTTTAAACACCAATAAAAATTATCTTGATGAACTGGTGAAGGCAAGCCAACTTTCGCTGGCTTAGCAAATAATTCGCTTTGAATAAATTTACTTTTTGTATTTAGAAAAAAATCTGCTGTTTTTTTAAATTTATTTTTCTTACTAAGTTTTTTTATCCATTTTATGTCAGATAGTCTGTGGAAGGAGTTTATTTTATTGATATCTTTACTATTGTCGGCAAAATTTATGTTTCTGCCTTTGTAACCTTTTGCTTTATTTTTAAAAAAAGATTTAATCTCTTTTTTTATAAATTTTACCTCAGTTTCGCTGATCAAGTTTTCTATTTTTACCCAACCCTTTGAGTTATACTCGTCTAATTGATTTTCTTTATAAAGTTTCATTGTTTTCTTTTAGCAATTTTTAAATGTGAATGTAAACCTATATCTATCCAGTTCTCATGAAGTGGATAAGCGTTGATACTGTACCGTTTTTCGATTAATAAATTTAGTAAAGTCGTCATATCAAGATACTTATTTCTTTTAATATTTTTAAATAATACTGGATTAAAAACGTATATTCCAGCACTTACGTATGATGATGATGAGGGTTTTTCTGTTAAGTCTACAACTTTGTTTCTTAATATTTTTACAACTCCGTAGGGATTCATAATTTCATGTTTTTTGACAACAATAGTGACGTCATTTTTTTGTTTAATATGATAATTTAATATATCGCTATATTTAACTTGTGTAATTAAATCTCCGTTGGCTACTATTACAGGTATTTTAGATTGTGTTTTTAAAAAAGATAGACTTCCTGCAGTTCCTAAAGGTTTTTTTTCAAAGTAATAATCAATATTAACACCAAAATCTTTACCATTATTAAAATATTTTTTTATTTTTTTTCCCAAGTATCCTGCCATTAATTGTATGTTGGTAAATCCTTCATCTCGGGCTTTTTCAATTAATATTTCCAAAATTGGTTTACCTTTAATTTTTATCATAGGTTTGGGAATAGTTTTTGTTAGTGGCATTAATCTTTTGCCTTTTCCACCAACCATGAAAATTAATTTATTTTCAATGAATTTATTTTTAGGATTCATTAAAGACGTTAGAAGCCCTACTACATTTCCTTTTTTGTCTATTTTAGGTAGAGAGTTTATCTTATGTTTTTTCATCAAATTATAATCAAATTTTGTTGAATTCTGTATAATAGATGTGATCGGCCTTTTATTAATTATTGATGAAATTTTATCAGATTTATTAAGTCCTTTAATTAGGCCTCTTCTAATATCCCCATCAGTAATTGTTCCTATTAATTTTCTTTTATTAACTACTAAAGCTATTTGTAGAGCTGTCTCGTTTAGATTTTTAATAACTTTTTCAATTGATGCATTTTTTGAAATAAAGGTTTTTTTCCAATTTAAATATTTTTGATTTTTTTTCATATTATTTTAAATAATTTAAAATTATATTGTTTATTTTGAAACAAGTATTTTTTTTTTGATATATGTTTTTAGTTTTTTTAAGAGAACTCTGAAATTTTTTACTATATAGTTTTTTTATTGCTGTAATTATACTTCTTGTATCTGAATTACTATTAATTACACTTGAAGATTTCAGTCTTCCTAATTGTCTATCACCTATATTTATACTTCCCTTTTTATAAGCTGGACACTCAATTATTCCACTTGATGAATTACCAATCATACCATCAGATTGTTTTAATATTGAAAAAAAATATTTTTGTCCAAGGTTAGGAAAATAAATGGCATTTTTATTTTTTTTTACGAATTTTTTTATTTCGTGCATTATCTCTAGACCGCCAGGGTCATTATTAGGAGAAGTAAAAATATAATATATTTCCTTAAATTTTCTTAATGCTGAAATAAGATCTGAAAACTCCTTTTTAATTTTTTTTTTATCTCTAAATGTTGTATTGGGATGAAAACATACCAGTAAATTATTTTTCATCATTGTAAATTTTAGTTTTTTTTGTATTTCTGATTTGTTTTTTAATTTAATTTTTAATGCATTTTCTACTCCTAAGGATCCAAAATCATAAATATCTTGTTTTTTCTCACCCATATTTATTAGTCTAATTTTATGTTTAAAATTTGAAACAAAGTGTAACCTTGACATTTTTGTTATAGAATTTCTAAAACCATTATCCAACGAACCTTTAGTGATTTCTCCTCCATGTAAATGGGCAATTGGATATTTTAGAGTGTAGCAAGCTATTGCAAACGAGAGTGCTTCAAACCTATCTCCCAATATAATAACTAAATCGGGTTTTTCTTTTATTAGAGACTTTGAAAATTTGTTTAGTCCAATAGCAATGCTATTGTTTATCATGTATTGCCTATTTTTCGTTTGAATGTCTATTTTAATAATTTTGTTAACATTTAATTTATCTTGTTTGATTTGACTTATTGTATTGCCAAATTTTTTTTCTAGATGAGACCCAGTTATTAACAAAATTTTATTAGTTCTTTTGTTTTGGATGATCAATGGCTTAATCAAATCATAATCTGATCTACTTGTAGTTAAATATATAATTTTTTTTGGTATCATTTTACAATTAAAATTATTTAATAATACTTCCCATAGGGATAATTGAATTTTTTTTTATAGATTTATTTTCTCTAATAGTTGTGCCAGAACCTATAAATGAGCCCGCCCCTATTTTAACGCCTCCATTAATAATCACCCCGGTTGATACATGACAATTATCCTCAATGGTAACATCATGTTCAATGATTGCTCCTGTGTTTATAATGCAATTGTCTCCAATTTTTGCATCAAAATTAATAATTGCTTTATGCATTATAATTGTTCCACTGCCAATTTTAGCACTTTTTGAAATAACAGAATTTTTAGAAATAATTGTTGCGGGTTTTATCTTCATCTTTTTTAATTCTGAGAATAATTTTTTTCTTATAAGATTTGTTTTAATTTGACCAACACCAATTAAACCGAAAGCATTATTTTTATTGACTTTTTTTTTAAAAAAATCATCTGTAAAGACTGGGAAATCTAGTATTCTTTTTTTAAGTTTGTTATCAATAATACCTTTAATTTTGAAACTTTTGTCAGATAGAATTACATCTATACACGACTTGGCATGACCTCCTCCACCAAATATGAATAATTTTTTAAATTTTTTCATCTATCGAGTAATTTCCTAGTTTATCAGAGTAATAGTTTAAATCCTTGTATTTTCCTTCTTTTAATTCTTTTAAAATTTCTTTTATACCATCATCAATACTTATTTGAGGATTGAAATCAAAAAATTTTTTAACTTTAGTGAAGTTTACTCTGTAATCTCTGAGATCAGAACCTTGCGATTTAAATATAAATTTTGCATTTGGAAAATAAATTTTTAATTTATTGGTTAATTGAAACTTGGTAGCGTTATTTTTTTCTGACCCTGCATTAAAAATTTCAAAATTAATATCGTCTTTTTTATAATTTATTACCTTTTCAATCAAATTTGTGAAATCGACAACATGGCAATAAGGTCGCCAGGTATTTTCATCGTAAACAACTAATTTTTTATTTATGAAAATTTCTCTTACAAATTCGTTAATTGTTAGATCGAATCTCATTCTTGGAGACAAACCAAAAGCTGTCGCAAATCTTAAAATGATAGCTTCGTAATTTACCTTTCCCTTTTTTGAAAGAATGTAATTTTCTAATTCGACTTTTGATTTTGCATATTGAGATAATGGATTTAATTTGCATTTCTCATCCGCTAGTCTACCATTTTCTACTAAACCATAATTAGAACAAGTTGATATAAATATGATTTTTTTTACTAAGGAGTTATCAAAAGCATCTATCACTTTTTTTAATCCAATATCATTTATTGAGACTGAGAGATCATTATACTTTTTTGTAATTGGATCACCGACAAGTCCACCAAAAATAACTATGTTATCAAATTTATTTAAATAACTAACTTCAAAATCAAAATTTCTAAAATCTTTTTCTATAAATTTAAAATTTTTAATATCAGAGAATAAATTTTTTTGTATTAATTGATTGTAAATAAAATTATCTATGCATGTTATCATATAGTTCCTTTTAAGCATATTTTTGATAAAAACAGTCCCGATATACCCCATGCCCCCTATGACTAAAATTTTTTTCATTATGTATCTTTACCAAGATTATTAGGAAGTTTTAAATTTTTAAAATTATTCTTATTTAAAATTATCATTCTCTTAATTAGATAAATGAAATAATAAAATATATGTTTGATAAGAGAGTTTTTGATAAGGCTTTTAAGAACTAATAGTTCAGACTTTAAAAGTAGAAATTTGTTTATTATGGAATTTTTTTGTGTGGCTCTTACAGGATATCTATAATGATTGATAAAATCTCTTAAATAAAACTCTATCAAAGCTATATCCCTTTCATGAAATATTTCGGGATCATAATTGCTTTTATAATTTTTATTAATTCCATTTAAAAATTTTTTGCTATATACATCGCCCCACCATTTTAATCCCATAAATGTTGATTTTGTTAACAAGGGGAAAAATTTGAGATCAAACTCTTTACAAAAACTTCTCATGACAGCCTCATTTCTTTGATGTAAATCCTCAAATTTAATTACATGTGTTTTAAATTTTGAATTTAAACAAGACTTTAATCCATTAAATGTTCGGTTGATATAAAAGAAATATGAATATGGAACCAGATTTTTCCCACCTTCAAAACTACCCCAATGATTAATGAAAGAACTAATAGAGGAAAGTGGATCTCTTATCGTATACAAGATTTCAAAATCGATTTTCTCTAAATCAAAAAGTTTTGAGATATGGTGTAGATGTAAAACAATTAATTTTTTTTTATTGATATCCTCATGTAATGATAAAGAATATGCTGCATGTAAACTGTAAAGCAAATTATAAGAATTAAACTCTAACCTATTAAATACTTTTAAAAAATGTAACTTGAATGTATTTTCATCAACAGAATAATGCTCATTTTTATTTTCTCCAAGCTGATCGTGCCTTTCCACTTTATTTATCCTTGAGTCAAAACATTTTTTGTTGTCTGATATAAAAATTGACAAAATTTTACTAGGTTCCTTAAAATGCTTTACCTTTTTCCAAAATTCGTTGAAATGAAAATGATGTGGAAACTGCATTATCTGAGGATGACCGTCTAATAAACTTTGAAAAAGATCTATGCCAGATCTACCGCCTCCAATCAAAACTAAAACTTTCATTTTAATTTAACTTTTTTAAAATTTGCTTAAAAATATTATCTGAAATTTTTGAAATCGATTGATTAAAATTATTTTGAATTTTAACGTGAGGGTTTTTTGGAAACTCTGGTTTTATATTAATGCCCATTATTGGTCCTACTTTCCCCTTTTTTAAATAAATTTTCTTTTTCTTCAATTTGATAATTTTTTTAATATCTGCTTTGATGTAAATTTCTAAATAATTTTCTATATTTTTTCTATTCCATGAACGCATTCTGTCAAACATACCAATAACTGCGAAAATAAGATTTATTTTTTGATCTGTAATATATTTGCAAAATTTATTAAATTTTTTTGATAGTAAAATTCTTTCTTTTAAGGAATAACTCTTGAAATTAAAAATTTTTCTTAAATCGTCGCCACTTACAACAATTGTAGGTCCATATTTTCTTTCAATTTTTTTCTTTATATTTTTGGCTACAGAAGTTTTACCCGATCCAGATAGGCCAGTCACCCAAAAAAGAATTCCTTTTCTTTTATTTATTTTCATCTTATAAAATTTTTCTTTATTTTTTGAAAATTATTGGGTCTTGAAAGATTTTTAATATAACCGCGCTTGATTTTTATATTCAAGAAACTTGGACCACTTGACAATATAAATTTTCTCAATGTGTATTTAAGTGAATTTTTAGAGTCACAGTAGAAATAATTTTTATAACCTAATGCTAAACACATCGATTTAAAATTTATTTTATCAGATTTTATTTTTTGGCCGCCAACAGATTCATGGATACCATTGTTAAATAAAATATGTTTGAAATTTTTAGATCCTATGTTTCCAATAGTTTGGAGTGCCCCAAGGTGCATGAATAAAGATCCATCTCCATCAAGACAGATAGTTTGATTATTTTTTTTTTTTGCATAACCAAGAGCCACGAGTGAGGCATGGCCCATACCGCCAACCATGTAAAAATCTCTTGATTTAGAAAATTTTTTTTTTATTCTTATTTGATTTAACTCTCTCGATGTATAACCTGTTGTGGAAATTATTCTTGTTCTACTATTTACCAAATTTAACAGAGTTTCAATAGCGTAAGATCTTTGTATTCCCTTAAGATTTAGATCTTTATTTTTAGTCTTGTTGATGGGTAATAGTGTTTTTCTCTCAATTAGACAACAAACTGGTCTGTTATTTGCTTCTGAATACTTAATTAGTTTTTGCAATTTCTTCAAATCGTTTAAATTTCTAAGTACGCATGACTTAATATTTAAAAGTTTTAATAAATCTTTTGTGATTTTTCCTTTAATTTCGTGTTGAGGTTCATCTTTAGCCCTGAATGGGGAACCTCTCCATCCAATTATAAGCAAAAGTGGTATCGAGTAAACTTTTGGATGAGTGATAGAAGCTAAAGGATTTATCGCATTTCCTAGCCCGGAATTCTGCATGTATACACATGGAATTTTTTTTTTTGCAAGAAAATGACCAACAGCTAATGCAACTGCGCTTCCCTCATTTCCAGTAATGATATTTTCAATTGATTTGTTATTATCTAAATGGGCAGATAATTGAGAGAGAACGCTATCAGGAACACCAGTAAAGAAATTAATATTATTTTTCTTTAAAATTGTAAGCAAGTCCTTAACATTAATCATAATTAAAATTTTAAATTTATTGCTTTGTTGTAATCAGACAACCTATTTATATTAATCCAATTATAATTTTGATTATTTAATATAAAAAATTTATCTTTTTTTAACTCAATATATCTTTTTAAAAACGGTTCCCAGTTTAAATGACGGTTTTTACTTTTAAAAAATTTTTTCATGAATTTATAAATATTTTGATTTGTTTTTTTTGATATCTTATTTATTCCGATTATTTCTCCATTAGGATTAATTATTCTGTAGTTATAATCTATATCTATGAGATCGTTTTTATAACCTGCTTTTATAACTAAACTATCTGACCTCAATTTTTCTTTGCTAATTTTTCTCACGCCAATAATATTTTTTTTAGGTGACTTAATAATATTTTTTAAAAAATTATTATCGAAACATATATCAGCATGACAAAATAAAACTGGCTTAGAGTTTTTTTTCCAATATTTATTAAATTCATACCAGGTGAAAGCATGGCCGTTTTTGTTGTAATCTTTTATTTTAATAAATTTAATTTTTTTAATTTTTTGTTTTTTTATATGTTTAATGATCTTCTCAGCTTTATAACCTAAAATAATCGTGATCTCTTCAGCCCCAAAAGAAAAAAGTTTTTTTGTTATGATTTCTATTAATGTACTATCATTAATTTTTAATAGGCATTTTGGATTTCTTTTACCAAGTGAACCAAGCCTTTTACCCATTCCAGCTGCAAAAATTACTACAGAATATTTTTTTAGACCTATTTCACCCATAATCTTAGCAATGATCTTGGGGAATTTTTATCTAAATCAAAAGCTGATCTTCCGTGAGCCATTATATGATTATTTAAAATTATTAGATCTCCGCCATTTAGTTTGTATTTTTTTTGAAATTTTTTGTTAGAAAGCAATGTATCTAAATATTCTAAAGACATTCTTTTTTTATTAGACAAAGAGGCCTTTTTGATTGCATATCCGCTTAAAATATACTCTTTTAAATATCTAAATTTAAAATTTTTTTCTGAGGTAAAAATTGGTTTTGATAAGACGTAAGGTTTTGATTTTTTAAATCCCCTTCTCTCAAAAAAATAATTTTTTTTGAGGTTTTTGAGATGCTCCGGCTTATTTTTTTTAATAAAATCGTAAATTTTTTTTGTATTTGTAACTATTGACTCTCCCCCTTTTTTTGCATTTTTAATGCATACCATTAACAAGTATTTTGGCGGAATGTTTAACTGTGGACCATCTGAATGAATTGACCCTCCCGCGTTACTCTCATGATATCTAACTTTTTCAAGTTGTTTAGACTTAGGTATTTTTTTTATTTTTTTTAAATTTGGTTTTATTTCCAGATATTTGTCACCAGAGCTGTTTTGCGGACATATTTTTCCTAGATTTTTGGAAAAAGATATTAGTTTTCTTTTTATTAGTTTTCTATTTTTTTCAAATTTTCTTATTATAATAAAGTTAGGATTTTTATTTAAGTAATCCTTTTTTAAATTTTTTGCAAATAAAGATAATTTTTTTGAATTATCTATTTTATGAGAGTTTAAGTAATTTTGTTTTATATTAGCCATTATAATTTATAAAGTTTTTTAATAATAGTTGTCCGACTTGTTGACTTTTTTCTGGATGAAATTGAGTGCCAAAAATGTTCTCTTTCCTAACCGCAGAACAAAAACTATGATCATAGTCGGTCTTGGCGATAATACATTTTGTATCTTTTACGTTAAAATGAAAACTATTTACAAAATAAAAATCTCTGTTTTCTTTAAAGCCATTAAACAAAATTGATGGTTGAATAATATTAACTTCATTCCAACCTATATGAGGTAGTTTTTTTGATCTCATTTTTTCAACTTTACCTGGTATCCATCCTAAGCCTTTATTTATGCCAAATTCTTCACCTATCTCTGCTAAAACTTGCATGCCAATACAAATTCCCAAAAATAATTTCTTTTTTTTAAAAATTTCATGCTCAAGAAATTTTATAGGTAAATTTTTATTAATTTTTTCCATTACTTTGCCAAAAGCACCAACTCCTGGCAAAATTAGATGAGTAGATTTTTGTATCTCATCTGTTTTATTGGATACTACACAATCAAAATTTAAATGATTAATTATATTTTTTAACGACCCGATGTTACCCGAACCATAATCTAATATACACACTCTTGTCATTTTTTGTCTAAAAACTCCCAACTCATTGGGGTGCCTCTTGATATTTTTTGATTAACTTTTTTTCCTAAAATTTTATCAAAATGTTTTGGTAAAAGACCTTTTCCTGGCCGAATAATTCTTATATTTTTATTAGTAAGTTGCTCATCTTTATCAATATCTTTTATTACATAAATAGATCTTCTAAACTGTAATCCTATTTTTTCAGATTCCGTCACGCCATATTTAATTGTGCCCAATGCTTGCCAAGTTTTTTTTGACTCATCAACAAGTAATTTTAATTCATTCGGTTCTATAGAAAAACTAGAGTCTACTCCACCGTCATTTCTATCAAGAGTGAAGTGCTTTTCTACTATAGTCGCACCATGTGAAATAGCAGCTAAAGCTGCCCCGATACCCACAGTATGATCAGATAAACCTACCTCACAATTAAATTTTTTCCTTAAGTCTGGAATAGTCAATACATTGCTATTTTCTGGAGAAGCGGGATATGCACTGGTACATTTTAACAAAGCAAATTGATCACAGTTCTCCTCTTTTAAAACATTAACAGCGTCCTCAATTTCTGAGATAGATGCTAAGCCTGTTGAGATAATTATTGGTTTTTTTGTCTTGGCAACTTTTCTAATTAAAGGTAGGTGAACATTTTCATATGAGGCTATTTTATAAGCTGGGACATTTAACTTTTCAAGAAAATCGACTGCTGTCTCATCGAATGGTGTACTAAAACACATAATATTAAGTTCATTACATCTTTTAATAATTTTTTCTGTCCACTCCCAAGGTGTATGAGCTTCATCATACAAGGAGTGTAAAGTCTTACCTTTCCATAAACTATCTTCAGATAAAATTTGAAAATCTTTTTTTTCTGAATTAATTGTTAAAGTATCTGCGGTATATGTTTGTAATTTTAACATGTGAGCACCAGATTTAGCTGCTTGTTCAACAAGCAACATCGCTCTTTCAAGTGATTTATTGTGATTGCCAGACATCTCGGCAACAATTAAAGGGTGACTCTGTCTCGAAATTTTATATTTACCTATTTTCATATTTATTTTATTTATCACTTAAATTATTAATTTCCAATCTTATTTTTGTGATAAAGCTTTTTTGTATCATATATATTTTGTGACCAATATTTTAAAATTTTAGGTAAGTCTTTTTTTCTATGAAAGGAACCTTTTGTCGTAGGGTAAAAGCCTTTTAATTTTTTTTTAAATATACGATGCGAATTTTTTAAAAATAATTTTTCGATTTCAGTAATTAAAATTTGATATGTTTTGGTAAAAGTAAGTTTTCTTTTTAGTTTTCTAAGATTAAATTTTACCTCTTTTCTGAAAAGGATTTTTCCACCATCTATTTTTTTTTCAACTTTATGAATTGTTACCCCTGATTTAGTGCCATCAATAAATGACCAAAAATTTGGATGAGCTCCTCTATTAAAGGGAAGAAAAGAGATGTGTAAATTAATTATTGGAGCACTCACTTTTTTTAAAAAACTATTTGTAAATATGTGTCTATAACCATAACTTATAATCAAATCAGATTCTTTAGCCGCTTTTAAGGAAATTTTTTTTTTTTATGTATTTAATTTCCCAACTTTTAATATATTTTTTTTTTATTTTATTAATTATTTTTGTTTTTTTTGGACTATAGCCTAAAAAAATACATATTTTTTTATTCATGTTATATGTCAAGTATATAAAATAAAAATTAGATTTTTTTGAACAATGCAGCTATTTGCTTGTCTTTACTATTAATTTTTCTCATCAACTGTACTGTTTCGCTTGGAGCTTTATTTACTGCTAATCGAAGAATATTCATCCAATTTAAATTATTTTTTGATCTTATTTTTTGGACTCTGCTTATTATTTTCAAGATTTTTTTTTTATCTATTTTTTTTTTATTAGATTTATACTTTTTTACCATAAATTTTATTTAATTTATCTTTTAATGAGTTAGATTTAAACTTAAAAAACAATTTTTGTCTATCAGAATTAAGTTTATAATTATACTTATTAAAGTTTTTATTAATTTCATTTAGTTTTTTTTCAACATCAAAAAAATTATTAGCATTAAGCTTGCTTCCAAAATTGAAAAAATTTGAGGGATTTCCTGCAAGGGAGTAAACTATTACTGGTTTATTTATTGCTAACATTTCGTCTGCTAAAGAGGAATATCTAGCAATAGCAAAATCCATTTTTTTTATGCAGTACTCCGGTGTCCATTTTATTTTATCATTCAAAATGAAGATGTTTTTTGATTTTTTTATTTTTACTAAAATTTCATTAAAATATGGATTCTTTATCCACTCATAATCTTTGCCCTTAATGTAGAAATTAATTTTTTTAAATTTTTTTGATAAAAGCTCGACATCTCTATAAAAGTTCTTGTTCATTCTCCAACTTCTTACCCCTGATCTTCCGTTACTATACCAATTATTTTTTGGAAAAGAGTGCCAATCAATTATGAGACATTTTAGACTATTTTTTTTATTATTCCTTGAAATTGACTTCTTGTTAAATTGATACTTCTCGATTTTTTGTAAATAATGATCATGAAGATTACTAATCGATTTTTTATACATTCTATCTTTTAAAATCTTTTTTGATTTTGGTCCAATTACGAAATAATGATCAAAAATCATTGACGGAGACCAGCTTGAGGATATCAATCTATCTTGAATTGATAACGTAGCAATTTTAAGTTTTTTACAAGCGACTGCTATCTCATTTAAAAACAATACATCGTAACATACCAATATTAATTTCAATTTATCAAATTTTTTTAATTTACATTCCGATTTATATCTTAAATAAATTGATGTTAAAATTTGTACCGTTACTTGTATGTCGTAAAATATAATTGAAGTTAACCATCTAAAATTGGATTTTAGAAATTTCAATAATAAGAGGATGGGCTCTTTGTTATCGGCTAATTCATCCCAGTAAACAATTTGAATTTTTTTTTTTTTATAAAAACGTTCAGATCTGTCGTCTAGATCCTTTTTAGACCATTCTAAATGTAAAATTTTGTTATGATAAAAAGGATCTTTTTTATTATTAGAATAAAATTGGTCTTTAATATAAAGATCACTATAGTAAATTCCTTGATGTGGGAACATTCCGATAGTGAATTTATCAAAAGTATTTTTTTTTGTTTCAAATTTTGATTGCGGTATTTTTCTTTTCTTTGCTTTAAAGATAAAATTAGAAACTAAAGATATAGTTTTCAAAATTTCAAGAAAATATATATTTGGTAAAAAGTTAATATTTCTTATGTTAAAATATTTCTTATTTATTTCCCGATTTATCTTATTTCTTTTAATCCATACGTAAGTTTTAGTGTTTTTTTTTTGAAATATTTTTCCAACAGTTAAAATCTCAATTATATTTTGTGCCTCGCTCCAGACTCTAAAGTTTAAACAAGCTGAGAAATAGTCTTTTTTCAAATAAAGCTTCTGTAGGTTTTTAGACCAAAATTTATGGGAAATTTTCTTAGAAAAATAATCTGAAAATTTTGGGCTTAGTTTTAATTGTTCGGTTTGTATATTATCTATTTTGTAATCTTGATAATTAATCCATACAATGTTTAATTTTTTAAGAAATGCGATAATAATTTTTTTTCTTAATTTTTTATCTAAGTTAATATAAAATATATTAAATCTTAATAATTTAAAAAATATTACAATAAGTAAAATTAATGGACTTAAATCGTTAAAAATTAAATTTTTTTTATTTTCTAACATTAAAACCTTTTAGTTTTAAAAATTGATTAGCACCCATGGGTGTATTCTCTGTGAATTGAAAAATACTTGCAGCTGCTAATGATACGTTTGGGCAAGTTTTTACTACATCTAACATATGATTGTAGCTCCCGCAGCCTCCAGAGGCAATTATTGGACAATTCAAAATATTTGATACTTTTTCTATAACATTAACGTCGTAGCCCTTCATTCTCCCTTCGTGATCTATAGAAGTGATCAGGACTTCTCCTGGATTAATTTTTTTTAAATTTTTAATAAAAGTTAAAAGTTCGATCCCAGTTGCCTCTGAGCCTGATTTAGTGAATATTTCAAGTTTACCATCATTACATTTTTTATAATCAACAGAAATTACTATACACTGACTACCAAATTTTTTTATAGCAGTTTCAATAAATTTTAGGTTTTTAATAGCACTTGTATTTATACTCACTTTATCAGCTCCTGATCTAAGTAATTTATCTATATCCTCTAATGACGAAACTCCTCCACCTACTGTAAGTGGCATTGTGCACTCACGAGCAAATTGACTTACAAGATCAAAATCTATTTTTTCCTTATTCTTGCTTAGATCAATGTTTAAAACAATTAATTCATCGACCTCTCTTAGTGAGTATATTTTTACCGCTTGGATAATGTTGCCAACAACTCGCCAGCTTTCAAATTTTTCTCCCTTAACTGTTGAGTAATCCCTATAAAGGACTGTAGGAATAATTCTAAGTCTAACCATTTATAACACTAATTATCGTAATTAAGCTTTATAGGATTTCCTTGATTATCTTTAATTAATTTGCCAGAAGGGTCGCATTTAAAAAGTTTTTTATTAGTAAAATTATCACAAATTTCCCTAAATTTTTCAGGGCTGCAGTTGATAGTTTTTAATACTTCTAAGTAGTCTACTCCCAGATAATTATTTGGAAATTTACCACCTTTTTCTCTTACAAGTTTTAAGGCTTCTTCTCTAGAAATTCTTCCCCTTCTAATATGAATACAACACCAATCGGTGACCCTATCATAACCATACTTAAGAAATTTAAAATAATCATGTATACGCATTTGTAAATTATCAAGATTTTCGTAATTAACCACAGAACCTTCGAGTTCTTTATGATATTTTTTAAATCCATTTTTTTCTGCAATTTCTGCATTTTTTTCGCCATCCCAAGAAAAAAAATAACCTAAAAAAACTCCAGTCGTTCCAACTCTTTTAAGCTCAGCATCAGTTGGATATGTATACATTATCAATTTTTTTTCGGGTATTTTTAGCAAATGCGGTAAGTCTGTAGTTCTAAGTCCTAATAAGCCTCCGAGTTCCTCTAGTCTTCTTCTAGTAAAAAAAGAATTATCTATATCAGTGGCTGGGCCACCTTGCTCATTAGATGCATTTTCACCCCAAACAATTAAAGGTATATTCATATCTACTGATACTCTTACTGGTATGGTAAAAATAGTTAAGTGCTCTGCCCAAGAAATATCTCCCAAAGTTTCTAAAGTAAACTTATTTATTTTTCTTCTTGTGATTGGATCAGTTGAAATTTCAATATAATCTACACCCAATTTTTTCATATTTTCAATATTGTATCTACCTAATTCAGAAAGTAGATCAGTAGAAGCAGTTACACACAAAGGATTCAACCCAAGTTCTAACATCTTTATAGCTTGGTAAGTACTGTCTTTACCGCCGCTTGAGGGAATAATACAATCATAATTATTTTTAGACTTGTCTTTAAATCTTTTTGCAATTTTTAAAAACTGATCTTTTCTTTCCTCCCAATTTATTTTTTTTCGATCTGCGTATGCTTTACATGCTACACAAATTCCATCAGCCTCAATTTTAAAATCAGGTTTAGTTTCCGGCATTACACACTTTATGCAATATTTGGATTTATTCGTGTCATTTCTCATTATTTTTTTAGTTCCCCTTTTTCAAAAATTCCTTCAGTAATTTCACCCTTAAGGTTAATTTTTTTACCTTTGCCGTCTAATGCACCATTTTTAAATTCACCCGTCCAGATTTTCCAACCATGTTTAAATGTTCCTGGGTTTTTAAGTGAAAATGTAATAGTGCCCCTACCATGATATTTATTTTTTTTAAATTGACCTTCGTATTTATCTCCATCCATCCAAATTATAATTCCAATACCTTCTCTGTTGCCATCTAAAAATTGACCCTTATATGTGGTTCCTCTTCTATGACCACCGTAAGTTCCTTTTTTTCCCCCAAAAACATATACTCCTTGACCATGGTATTTTCCATTTTGGAATTCACCGTAATATCTTTCTCCATAACCATAATCAATTTCTCCAAAACAATTAGACCATTTTTCAATCTTTTTTTTCTTTAAAAATTTAAAATTTGATAAATTTATTGGGCTACTTTTACATTTTATAATTTTACCCTCTGATACAATCGGTGTTACCAATAATGATATGAATAAAATTAATATAGTTAAAAAATTGATTTTATTTTTCATTTTTGACTTTTATGAATATTCCAAAGAATTTTAAGATTTTTCCAATCTTCTAAATCATCGATATCTTGAGACCTAAATTTTGGTATTTCTATAAAATTAGAATATTTTTTAAAAATACTTTTTTTATTTAACCATGAATTGCTCCATCCTAAATAAAATTGACCAGCGTCATGATAATAGACAGGTAAATCTTGTGTTCTACGTTTTTCATACCTTTCATCAAATAATTTAATCTTACTGTCTTTTATCCTAAACGATCTGTAAATAGGATGGTCATACTTGGTAGCTGAAAAAATATATGCTAAATTTTTTTTTAAATTTTTATTCGCAAGTTTTAAATCACTGGGCTTTGTTAAAATTGAAGTGGGATAAAAACAACAAACTTTATCAAAATTTAATTTTTTTTTTTTAAAATATCTAATTGCATGTTTGATAACAGGGTTTGTTGGAGTTTTACTATCAGAAATTTTTTTTGGCCTTAAAAATGGAACCTCTGCGCCATACTTTTTTGCTATTTTAGCAATCTTCGTATCATCAGTAGAGACAATAATTTTACTAAATAATTTTGATTTCTTTAAAATTTCTATTGCATAATAAATTATTGGCTTGCCATCAATAGTTTTTATATTTTTATTTTTAATTCTTCTGCTGCCTTTTCTAGCAGGAATAACAGCCAAAATTTTTTCTCTCATTTTAATTTATTACTTTAAGAAGAGTTTTGATAATATGATTAATTTCTTTTCTACTTAAATCTGGAAAAATAGGAATACTCAAACAATTATTGTAATATTTTTCAGACTGGGGAAAGCTGCCTATTTTATATTTATATTTGTTGTAATAATAAGGCTGATAATGAATAGGTATATAAAGCACCTGAGTCCCAATACTTTTTTTTCTCAGCTCTTCCATAACTTGATTTCTTGTCTTACCTAGTTTTTTAAAATCAACCATTATGGTATAAAGGTGATATGCATGAATAATATCACTTTGATGAGCTGGTATACTTATTAAATTATTGTTTGATAATTTTTTATCGTACAATTTGGCAATAATTCTTTTTTTTTTAATGATATTATTTATTTTTCTTAATTGACTAATGCCTAGAGCTGATTGAAAGTCAGTTAACCTATAATTAAAACCTAGATGTCCCATTTCATAATACCACATGTTTTTTTTTCCATTATAATCAAATGCCAATTGTCTATTTAAAAATTGATTACTTGATTTATTAATGCCATGCGATCTTAGTTGTTTTAATTTCTCATAAATTTTTTTATCGTTTGTTGTAATCATTCCACCCTCACCAGTAGTGATATTCTTTACTGGATGAAAACTGAAGGTACAAATATCAGAGTAATCACAAGAGCCAATTTTGGATTTTTTATACTTACCGCCGAGCGCATGACACGCATCTTCAATTAATTTAAATTTGTATTTTTTTTTTAATTCACGCAATTTTCTTAAGTCAGCTGGATGACCTGCCATGTGAATAACAACAACTACATCAATTTTTTCTTTTTTAAGTTTTTGTTCCAGTTTTTGTGTTGATAGATTAAATTTTTTATCATCCACATCTACGAATGAAATTTTAGCTCCTACAAACTCACCGCAATTAGCTGATGCTACAAATGAAATTGGCGAAGTTACTAACTTTTTTCCAGGTTTAAGTCCTAAAGCTAAACAAGAAAGATGAAGTGCTGCAGTGCCACTAGAGCAAGAAACAGCATATTTTGATCCAACATATTTGCTGAAAGCATTTTCAAACTTGGTGATTAAAGGCCCTTGAGTAATGTAATCTTTTTTAAGAACTTTTATAACAGCGTTTATGTCTTTTTTATCTAAAGTCTGTCTTCCGTAGGGTAAGAAACGTGATCTTTGTGACATTATTTAATTTATTTTATTTTGAAATTTGTTTAGAAATCAATTTTTGTAATTCTTTGATTTTTAAAAATTTTTTATTTTCTTTGCTATTATATTGAAATCCAGGTTTACATAATTTAGCATTTTTAAATTTTTTCAAATAAATTTTCTTATTAATTTTCCCGAATTTCGTATCTGGTAATATTACAAAGTATTTATCAAATTCTAATGAGTTAATAGACTCATTTTTTGAAATCATCTCCTCATGAATTTTTTCGCCAGGACGTATACCAATAATTTTAATTTTTGATTTTGTATCGATAGCTTTTGCAACATCTGTTATATTGTAAGAGGGAATTTTAGGAACATAAATTTCTCCACCTAACATTTTAGATAAAGATAATAAAACAAAATTTACGCTTTCCTCTAATGTAATATTGAAACGTGTCATCCGCTTATCTGTAATTTCAAAGAAACCTTTGTCTTTCATTTTCATGAAAATTGGAATTACAGATCCGTTACTTCCCATTACGTTACCATATCTTACTACTGAAAATCTTAAATCTTTTCCTACAAAGTTATTAGCAGCGATAAATAATTTATCAGACGTTAGTTTTGATGCTCCATACAAATTTACTGGAGAAGAAGCTTTATCCGTGCTTAATGCAATTACTTTTTTTACGTTGTTATACACACATGCATCAATTACATTTTGCGCGCCAAGTACATTTGTCTTTACAACTTCGAAGGGATTGTACTCTGCTATGGGGACGTGTTTTAATGCAGCTGCATGTATGACAAAATCAACTGATTTAGTGGCAAATTTAAGTCTATCAAAATCTCTTACATCGCCTATGAAAAATCTTAAACGTGATGATTTCGGACTTTTGATATTTTGCTCCATTTGAAATTGTTTTTGCTCATCTCTACTAAATATAATAATTTTTTTTGGTTTAAATCTCTTTAAGACAATCTCAACAAATTTCTTGCCGAAAGATCCGGTGCCGCCAGTTATTAATACAGTTTTTCCGTTGATCATAAAATACGAATTATCATTTTTTTTCTATAAATTTACCAGAGTTAATTTCAAATTTTTTATCACAAAATTTAATCAAATCAAAGTTATGAGAAATAATAATAAGTGTTAAGTCTTTAGACATGCCTTGAATTAAATTCATAAATTCTCTCTCTGTCTCTTTATCGAGTGAACTAGTAGCTTCATCTAATATTAAAATCTCAGGATCTCTGTATAATGCTCTTGCTATCCCTATTCTTTGTATCTGCCCTCCAGAAAACAAAGAGCCTCTTTCACCAACTTTGGTTTCAATTCCTTTGGGGAGTGATTCTATTAAGCTTTCAAGTTTTGCTTTTTTTAGAGATGAATAAACTTTATTCTCGTCAATTTCTTCATTTGATAATCCAAACGCAACATTCTTTCGTATAGTGTCTGGTGTTAAAAATATATTTTGAGGCACATATGAAATTGTATTTGAAAGGTTAATGTATCTTTTAATTAACACGTCATTGTCTATTAATATTTCTCCTTTACTTGGCGTTAAAAGCCCAGTCATAATGTTTGCAAAAGTGCTCTTTCCTGAGCCACTTTTACCAATCAATCCGATACTAGAATTTTTTTCAATAATGAGATTTACGTTATCTAAAACTTTATGATTTTTATTGTAAGAAAATTCCAAATTTTTTAAAATAATGCTTTGATTAAACTTATATTTTTTTTCTGTTACAAAACTATTTTTATTAAATAAAAGTTTATTTTCATTATCCAAATAATTGATAGTTGGTACGTAATATCGCACCTTTTGCAAACTGCCTAAAATTCGGCTAGCAGAGGGTAATATTCTAAAGCTAGCTGCAGCGAATAATGCAAGTGTCGAAATTACTTCTGATTGGCTTTTAGAAAATGATAATAAAGTTATTATTATGAAAAATAAACAAAGTGCAGCTACTAACTCAAAAACACTTTTAGGCACATTTTGAAAAACACTAATCCATTTAGATGATTTAAAAACTTCCGATGATGTTGATAAGAAGCTTTTTATAAATTCTTTTTCAGAGAGATAAATTTTTACTTCTTTAATACCGCCCAGAATTTGGTTCATGAAATTAAGTCTCTTTTCCTCAAAATCTTTTCTATTTTCTCCAAGATGAAAAATTTTTTCTTTAGTTACGTTATAAGCAACTAGTAAAACCGTAGAAAAAATTATTATCATAAAAAACGCTGTTGCTGGTTGTATATAAAGTAATAAAATTGTAATACCAGCCGCAATAAATAACTCTGTGGAAAGGTTAAGCAATAAATCTATTGACGCCGTAAGACTTTGAATTTCATAAACAATACTTCGAGTAAAATCAGAACTTTTTCTTTTATAAAAAAGCGAATAGGGTTGATTCAAATATCCGTTGATATATTTTTTAGTTAATCCCAAATGAACTTTATATATAAAATGACTTTTAATATATGCAAAAAATATTAAATAAATACTTTTTAAAAATATTAAAATTACAAAAGCTAAAGTAGCGCCAGCAACAATGTGGCCTTGTTGATCAATTTTAGCTAAAGACTCTTGAAACAAATTTAACGGAGAAATTTTAGATAGTATACTTAAAATTTTTGGATACTCATTTAAAAAAGAAGCATCATATATTAAATTAACTAAAGGGAATATTAAACCGATACTCAAAGTTTCAATTAAAGTGGTAAAGAGAATAAAAATTGCAATAATAATTGCAAATCCTCTTAGATTCGGATTAAGTAAATCATTTAATTTTCTTGCAGCATCTAACATTAAATTACTTTAAATTGATTAAATAAGCAAAGCTCCGCACTTTGCAAAATTCACTTCTACAATTTTTGTTCTCATATTCTTATAAAGGTTTAAATAAAAACTCAGATTTTCTTATTGTAGTTTTTAAATTACCCAACATAATATCTATTTTATTTTTCTGTATATTTACAATTTTAAAAACAGCATCTAAAAAAGGTCCTGTTATAAATTTATACTCTTTGTTTAAATTAATATTAAAAAAAGATTGGGAGAGATAACCTTCCTCATTCTCAAAGTTCTTACATTTATCGATAAAAAGTTTTATTTCTACCTGAGATTGTCTAAAACCATCTAGAAAAAATTTTAACCCTCTTGTAAATTTTAAATTTTTAATTGTACTCTCATTACCAAATTTTGAATGGTGACAAAAAACGTAGTCTCCCAACAAACTTATTTCTTTTTCCTTAATTTGGTTATTAAAGTTTTTTTGTATTTTTAGTTTTGGATCATACAATACAAAATCATTTCCGAGTTTATTTTTCAGCTCATTTGCTAAAAATCGAATTTTTTTTTTATCTACTTTTATAACTGTCCACATAATTATTTTTTTTTAAGCTCAGCTTTTAACTCGTCGTATTCTTTCATTTTTCTTTGCATAAATTTTATAGTTAAACTTGTTTTTCTAGCTATGCCTTGTGGAGTTAGTATGTATATGTAATTAATTTTTTTTGGGTTAACGCTAAAATTTTTAATTTTTACTAATCCCTTATTTTTAAGTGCCTTTAGACAATAGTTTAGTTTTCCTAAACTAAAACCCAATGACTCCGCGAGTTCCCTTTGTGATGACTCGGGATTTTTGTCTATCTTTCTTAATACTTCAAAATGGTCTTGATCGTTTTTCATTGTTCAAGATTTGAACATATAGTTCAAAATTTGAACAGTCAAAGGATTTCATATATCCATATGTTATTTAAGTTTTAGCACACAACATCTAGTTGTATTTATATAGAGGGGATTTCATAATTGTATTTTTCAATAATCAAGCCTTCCATGTTTTTTACCAGTTCTAGAGAGCTTTTATCATAAAATTTTAAATAGTTTTGGTCTCGAGAAGATATATTTGTTTTTTTTAAGTTTTTGATCTCAATTTTTTCTGTATCAGTAATTTCTTTTTTAAATTTACTTAATAATTCAAAATAATCCTCTTCTAAATTTTCACTTCTTATAACATGATTTAAAACATTATATTGTTTATCAATTTTGTGAAGATCAGCCAGATTTTTTATAGAATTATCATATAATTTTCTATCGTTTTTTAGGAAAAGAGTTAAATATTTATAAGTATATTGACCACATATTTTTGAAATATCACTTATTCCATAGGAAGTTCCATCATCATATTTTCGATCTAATAAAAAAAGTTTTAACCATTTTCTAAAATTTTCTACGTTATTATGATCTGAGTAAACTTCTCTCCATTGTTCTAAAGGTTTCGAAAATTGATTGAAAAAAATCCAAGGTGACATCCATGGTTTTGTTTTAAGGCCTAAATTATTAAAATATATTTTTTTTTTAGTTAATCTTTCATAAGTTATCCCTATTGCATCACACCCTTTTCCCCAAACTGAAACGTACCAGTCCCATGGATTACGAACAGAGCCAACAAAACTTATATTAGACTCATATATTTTTTTAGGTGCTCTATTGTGAAAACCTTTTTGTTCACCGTTTTGAAAATGATTAGGTAAAATTTTGGTTAGATGCGTACTGCCGGTTCTATGCATTTCTAAAAAACAAATTTCTTTTGACAAAAACATTTTTAATAATTTTCAATTATAAACTTAACATCTTTTTTATTAACTTTAATTGGGTTGTTAGATAACCTTTTTTCATTTATTCCACTTAGAATTTTATTAGAATCTTTATTGAGATCGATTTTAAGCTTTTTAAAGCTTTGTTCTAATTTTGCTTTTTTCTTAATATTATTTAAATAATTATCAAGCTCAAAAATATTTTTTGTTTTTGTAATTAAAAACAAATCATCATATCGTTTTTTAAATGAAATATTAGATAATTGTAGATTATCAAAATTAAATTTTAAGAATTTATTAATTGTTAGAGAAACAGCGTGCCCATGAGGAATATTAAAAAAAGATGTAAAAGGATATGACACAGCGTGAGGTGCTATAGTTTTAGAAATATTTATTGCTTTACCAGAAAAATTTGCTCCTAACGCCATTTTATATGAATTTTTTAAATTTTTTTTATTAAGAAAACTAATATAATTTTTTAAAAGAATTTTTAGTGCTTTTTTAGCATGGTTATAGCTTTGTGAATTAGATTTTTTTGCAAACATAGATTCTATTGCTTGGCTTATAGCATCAAAACCTGCCGATGCATCAAATTTTCTACCAGATGATAGGATTAATTTTGGAAATATAAAATAGTAATCTGGTTTGACGTTAGAACCTTCAACTGAATATTTCTTTTTATTAATGTATATCACTGCATTACTTGTCACTTCGGCCCCTGAACCAGCGGTAGTCGGTATAGCTACAAGCTTACATTGTTTTTTTTTAGTGAGATTTGAATTAATAATGCTATTTTTAATATCTTTTGAGAAACTTAAAGCGTTAGCACTTTTTGCATAGTCCATGGCGCATCCACCGCCAATAGCTAAAATCAAGTCAGGATGAAAACTTCTTAATTTATGAATTACAGTTTTTAATTCAAGGTATTCAGGTATTGATCCTTTTTTAAAAAAAAATTTCAAGTTTTTTTGTTTTAATAACCCTTGAAATGTTTGATTAGCATGACTTTTAAAGTATGAATTTTGGCCTGTAATTATAAATATTTTTTTTATGGATTTAGAATTTATTAAATCTTTTAATGATTTAATATTTGGCAAATAAATAGTCATCAAAATTTCTAAAAAATTTGCTTTTGTTTTGCAAGTAAATTATAAGTAATTAAAATTCATGGCTAAAGAAATCCAGATATTCTGCACTTTAGGACCTAAAACGTTAAACAAAAAATTTTTAAATAATATAAAGGGAAAGGTATCCCTTTTGAGAATAAATCTCTCACACGTAAGTTTGAATAAACTGAAGCAAAATATTGATCTTATTAAAAAATATACCAGAGTGCCTATATGCGTAGATACCGAGGGAGCTCAGATAAGAACTAAAAGCCTCAAGAAAAAACATTATAGGAAAAATCAGATTGGATATATTGAAAAAAATAAAAATTTCCATTTATATCCAAATGATGTTTTTGAAAAATTAAAAATTGGAGACATGTTAGACATTGGTTTTCAGAACCTTTTAATTAAGATTTTAAAAAAGGACTCAAAGATAAAATTTAAAGTTATTAAACCAGGCATACTTGAAGGTAATAAAGGTGTTCATGTTAAGAATCGAATTATGAAATTAAATTCTTTAACCGAAAAGGATTTGATTGCAATTAAAATTGCTAAAAAAATGAATATTAAAAATTTTGCTTTATCTTTTACAAACTCTCATTACGATGTTTTAAATTTTGAAAAACTTTTACCTAACTGCACAAAAATCTATAAATTAGAAACAAGAAATGCAATTAAAAATCTAAGTAAAATTTTGTCAAAAGGAAAAAATTTTTTAATCGATAGAGGAGATTTATCGAAAGACACCGGTATTGAAAATATACCTTACTTGCAAAGATTTATTTTAAAAAAAGCAAAAAAAAGGAAAAATAAAATTTATATTGCTACAAATTTTTTAGAAAGCATGATAGATAATTCTAGTCCAACTCGTGGTGAGGCAAATGATGTTTATAACTCTTTAGAGCTTGGTGCAGCTGGTTTGGTTCTCGCTGCAGAAACTGCTATAGGCAAATATCCATTAGAGAGTATAAACTTTTTAAGAAGAATGATTAAGGTCTTTAAAAATAGAAAAAAATTAGGATAAAAAAGTTGAAAAAAAAGAAAAAAAAAATTGTTTATACTGCTTTTAGTGCAGATATTCTTCATGAGGGGCATATAAATATTTTAAAAAAAGCTTCAAAATTGGGTGAAGTAATAGTTGGGCTCTTAACCGATAAAGCTATTACCTCTTACAGAAAACTTCCTCATTTGAACTATCACCAAAGAGAAGTGGTCTTTAAAAATATCAAATTTGTAAAAAAAGTAATTCCTCAACACCATTTAGACTTTACAAAAAATTTAAATTTAATTAAACCCAATTATGTAATTCATGGCGATGATTGGCGTAATAGTGATCTAAGAGATATTAGAAAAAAAGTAATAAAAACCTTAAAAAAATGGTCAGGCAAATTAGTTGAAATTCCATACACAAAAAATATTTCATCAACTAAAATAAGGAAAGAAATATTATCTACAGGCACGACACCAGAAATCAGAAAAAAAAAATTAAAAAGATTATTGTCGGCCAAAAATATCGTTAGATGTTTAGAGGCTCATAATCCATTAACAGGTTTAATTATAGAAAATACAAGCATAAAAAGTAATGGTAAGTTTGAAGAGTTCGATTGCATTTGGTCTTCAAGTCTAACTGACTCTACTTCTAGAGGTAAGCCAGATAATCAATCAGTTGATTTATCAACCCGTATAAACGGCTTAAGTGAAATACTTGAGGTAACAACAAAACCAGTAATTTTTGACGCCGATAACGGAGGTAGAATAGAGCATTTACCTTACACTATAAAATCTTTAGAGAGAAACGGTGTGTCAGCTGTGATATTAGAAGATAAAACTGGATTAAAAAAAAATTCCTTGTTCAAAAATCAAATAGGCTCAAAACAAGACAGCATTAAGAATTTTTGTAATAAAATTAGAGCTTCCTGTAAAGCTAGAGTTTCTGACGACTTTTTAATCATTGCTAGGATTGAAAGTTTTATTCTAGGTAAATCTTTAGAAGATGCTTTAAAAAGAGCTAATGAATATTCAAAATCAGGTGCTGATGCAATATTAATCCATAGTAAAGATAAAAATGCAAAAAAAGTTTTTGCATTTGCAAAAAAGTTTTCTAAAAGTAAAAATTTTAAACCAATGGTTGCTGTACCATCTACATACTCAAAAACAAAAGAAATAGAGTTAATAAGAAATAATTTTAAAATAGTAATATATGCAAATCATATGCTAAGAGCTGCTTATCCTGCGATGTTGAGTGTGGCTAAAAATATTCTTAAAAATAAAAGAAGTTCTAATACAGAAAAAAACCTCTCTCCTATCAAAGAAATCTTAAATCTTATAATTTGAATTTCTTAAGCTTTCCAGATTTTCTTAGTTGTTTCCTAATCTTTGTGGCAGAAATTAATTGAATTTTTTTTGGCAAATTAATTTTTTCAAATGAGTAACCTACAGTTCTACCATAACAAATACTTGAAATATTTGGAACCTTTATTATCTTATATCTAGATTTAAAATTTTTTAAATCATTGTCAATTTTTTTTTTTATACTTTTAAACGAATAAGGATTATCTCCAACACCTTTAACATCTTTTACTTCAATTATAACTTGACCAGTTTTTTTAATTATTTCTTCAAATAATATTTTATGACCTTTATGCCAGGGTTGAAATCTACCCAGCATTTGAGCAGTGGGCTTTTTATTATTCCAAACATATTTCCTAATTTTATCAGCTATACAAATTGACCATAGGTCTGAATTTTTTGTTTTAACTTCAAAATTACACTTTTTTGGAGTTTGAAAATATTTATCAATTGATTTTTTTTTGAATCTCCCTTTTTTTATAGTATTCATCCATATTGTAAAATCTGGCTTAAATAGTTTTCTTCCTTTTTCCAATGGACAAATAAAATCTGCAATCACTATTCTAGATTTTTTTTTTTCTTTATCAGCTAAATCACGCATTCTTTTAGCTTGTCTCAAAATACCGTTGGGAGAAAAATCCCAATCATTAAATTTTCGTCTAATTTGGTCTGCGTTAATCCATTTTGCTTTAAGCAGTTTGTTAAGTTTTGATGCAAGTGTGGTTTTTCCTGATCCAGGTAGTCCTGTAATCAAAATCTTTTTTATTTTCATAATTATTATTTAGATAATAATTTTTATTGAGAACAAAAGTAAACAAAAAATTTTTTTCAGTGCATAAATCAAGCCAATTGAGCTATTAGTACTGGTCAGCTACACGCGTTGCCGCGCTTCCACA
>MDSZ01272453.1_pt1 | contig 74453 bp, 63 predicted proteins | sample 811201 | NCBI WGS metagenome assembly MDSZ01 (sample SAMN05326647, study PRJNA326480) | marine metagenome | isolation source: seawater | place: Indian Ocean: North | collected 2010
AAAAATCGAGAGAATGAGGGTGACGCTCCAAAAAGCGAAAAGCTGGGGGGCGCCATGCCGGCCCGGGGGCGGTCCGACGCTCGGTAAGTTCCCCCAGGAGGCAAAGGCTTTGCGGCATTAAAAGCCGTTTATAAAAAGATCCGTTTTAAACTGTGGGACAGCAGTGGCCTGATGGCCGTTTTTTTTATGTTTGTTACCCGCCATCGGTTGCCGCTCTATTCCACCAGAACAGAACGTCGGTCGAGCTCGCCACTGCCGTCCATAACCACAATGCTGTGCTGCCCGGTTTCTGCAAAACGGTAATTTATGGTCTGCACTTCGCCACCACTGGCAACGTAGCGGCCATCAATAAACCAGTCCCGGACGCCACGCCCGCCTAACGCCCGTAAAGCAATTTCCGGCATAACGGTACTGCCGCCACCACTACTGCGACTGGAGCGGATACGCAGATCATCAGCGATACCAATAATACGCAGCGGTTCCAATGCCAGCTGTGGCGGCTGAGCACAGCGCGGGTCCGCTGGCGGCAGCTGCTGACGCAAACGCTGCGACAAAGGCACCCAATGCTCCAGCGAACGCGGCCACAGGGCAATTACATGGGGCGTACGCTTGCCAACATCACATTCACTGTCCACCAGCAATCCCTGCTCGCTGGTCCAGAAGGTCAGCGGGTTGCGCCACAGACCATCGGTTGCCGCATCGGTTAAGGTCGGTGGTATCTGGCCATTAACGATCTGCGCCTGCAGGCTTTGCAGACACTGATCCGCCGGAGTGCTTTGCGCTGCCCGCCCCAGAGGCCAGCAGATCATAGCGGTTGAAACCCCCGCCGGTGCCGGTGCTGTCTGCGCTTCTGACTGCAAGCGGTCGAACAGTTTGAACAGCACAGGTAAGGCACTGACAGCGCCATAATGGCCCGGCGACGGCGTACCATCCGGTCGGCCGAACCACACGCCGATGGTGTATTCAGAGGTCGAACCAAGCGCCCAGGCATCACGGAAGCCGTAACTTGTGCCGGTTTTCCAGGCAATAGCCGGAGCCTTGTGGGTGACGGCAAAACTGCGTACCCGATCCGGCCTTGGGCTGCGTAACATGTCCGCCGTCACCCAGGCTGCCTGTGGCGACATCAGCCAGCGTGACGGCTGTAGCTGCTGCTCTGCTGCATATTCATAACGTAACGGATACACCTGACCATCGTTCATCAGAGCCGAATACAGCGTCACCAGATCCGCCAGCGATAAACCACCACCGCCCAGCGCCATCGACAGGTTGGCTTTGCCTCCGGCAGTGCGGTAACGAACCCCGGCATTTTTTAAGGCTCCGTCAAACGCCTGTGGAGTCAATGCTTCCAGCACCTGAACAGCGGGCAGATTCAGTGAGCGGCGTAAGGCATCGGTGGCTGACACCGGGCCGGAAAATTCGCGGGTAAAGTTTTCCGGCTGGTAATCTTTTAAATAGCGCGGCACATCGCGCAATAAACTCTGTGAATGAATCAGACCTTTATCGATGGCTAACCCATAAATAAATGGCTTCATGGTGGAACCGGGAGAGCGCTGCGCCTGCACCATATCGACATGGCCAAAGCGGCTGTTATCAGCAAAATCAGCCGAACCTGCATATGCAATCACTTCATGACTTTGATTGTTCAGCACCAGAACCGCAGCAGAATGGGCCTTCGGATATTGCTGGATTTCCTGGCGCAGAAAATTCTCCAGCTGACGCTGAACGTCACTGTCCAGTGTGGTTTTTATCAAGGATTTATGCGGGTATTTTTCGCGCAGAGTACGTGACAATAATGGCGACAACTGCGGTGTTGTTGGCTGATAAGCCATTACTGCTTCCAGTAAAGCCTGCTGATACGCGTCGCTGCTGATAACGTGAAAATCCCTTAACCGCCGCAGCACTTTATCGCGTGCTGTTTGCGCCCTTAGCGGATGACGGTCCGGGCGCAGATAGCTGGGTGCCTGAGGCAGTACCGCTAACAGCGCACTTTCTGCCAATGATAACTGCGCCGGTGATTTATCCAGATATAACAGACTCGCCGCGCCGACACCTTCAATCACGCCGCCCATCGGTGCGTAATTCAGATAGAGGGTAAGAATTTCATCTTTGCTCAGGTGCCATTCCAGCTGCAAAGCGCGGAATGCCTGCTGCAGTTTGCCGGTCAGCGAACGGGAATGAGGATAAAAACGCCGGGCCACCTGCATGGTCAGCGTCGAACCACCCGAGACCACACAACCACAGCGCCAGTTCTGCCAGGCTGCACGCATCAATGCCAGCGGGTTAATCCCGGGGTGATAATAAAACCAGCGGTCCTCGTACTGAATCAAGGCCGCCAGATAATCACTGCTGACCTCAGCGGACGTGACCGGGTAACGCCATACACCATTTCTGTCAGCGAAAGCGCGCAATGGTCGTCCGTGACGGTCAACCACCAGCTGGGCAAAGTCCCCACGGGCGGTGTCCGTTAGATGCCCGGCATCCGGCACATCCATGGGCCAGATCAGGTCCGCGCTTTTAAACAACAGCAGCACGATCATTATGCTGAGCTGCAGGCCCATAACAATCCACGCTATGCGCCTTGCTAAGCGACCTGCTATGAACAGCTGCTGCAATCGGGATGTCATTCTTCCCGCACCTTTTTTCTCAGACCCACTTTCCGTTCAGATCCACTTTCCGTTCAGATCCACTTTCCATTCAGACCCAATGCCGGTTTTACGGCTGACTGACCGTCAGAATATCAGGCGTGGTGCCCACGGCCCGGATTTCAGGATCGTACATATCTTCAACCAAAGGTGCCGGCACCTGATAATTGCCCGGCGTTACTGCACGCACCAGATAGAAAATATTGGTAGCGTCGTAATAGGCAGAATCAAAAGCCGCAACAAAACGGTCATCACGATATTCCTGATGCAGAATCCGCGATTCATTCCACCAGTAACTGATTGGCCGTTGATCCACCATCACTTCGTCCAGCTTCACCGACGCATTCAGATTCTGATTTTCCAGTTCCAGTCCGGCAGGCAGCAGATCAATCAGCATCAGGTCAGGACGACGATAACGGTCAGTCGGTTTAATCCTTACCTGCACCAGCATCAGTTCACCAACCTTCATCCGTAAAGCACCATCATCCGGCGTAATTAACTGGCCATCGGTGGTGAAATAACGACGTTCAATCACCAGCCCATCACTGACTGGCGGTGGCGGCAGATCACTGTGACCCTGATAAGCCAGAGACACATACAGGCGTTTATCACTGGTATTAGTAAAGGTCAGCCCTTGTGCCAGTTGGCTGCCGCTGATCAGGCGGGTGAAAATGCCTTTCCGATCCAGAGTTTCACCGTCTGCATTGCCTGCTGAGTGGACTGCGGCGTTAATTGTCAGCATTCCGCTCCAGGGATCGGTGTTCAGCAATTCAATGGCCGCCATAAAGACGCTGTTGCGTTCCTGGGTACTCAGATAATTGCGCTGATTTAAGGTTTCAGCCAGCGTCATGGAACGCTCAAAGGCATAACTTTTATCCAGCCCATAATGCATCAGCAGACGCACTACCTGAGCCGTATCACGCACGTTTGAGCCGTAATCGCCGATATAAACGTCAGCGATGCGGTCACTTTGTTTCAGACGGGTAAGCAGCTCGGTGGTCAGCTGACTATCACCCATCAGATGCGCCGCAAGTGCCAGATGCAGCACCGGCAGCGACGGTGAATCGGCCAGCAGTTCTTTCGCCAGACGACGCACTTCCGACAATGGTGCCTGCTTATGACGGGCCAGCACATAGGCGGCATAAGCCTGATACGACTGGCGATACATTTCCGGACGGCCACTCCAGCGCTCCTGGAATGTTGCCCGGCTGCGCACGTATTCACCCAGACGTTTCAGCGCTTTACTCAGCATGTCTTTATCAACACGTACGCCTTTGTCCTGCGCGTCGGTGAGAAAATCCGTGGCGTATGCGGTCAGCCAGTGCTGTTCGTATTCGTCTTTATTGCTCCACAATCCAAAACCGCCGTGGGTCATCTGACGTTTTACGATGCGGTCCATGCCGGATTCCAGCGCATCCTGACGCTGACGTCCGGTGGCATTGGCAAGACCCATTGCTTTGAGCTGAGCGTCGTCGGCGTAAATCCACGGCCAGGTCGAACTGACCGACTGCTCCAGACAGCCGTACGGATAATGCAGAAGATTCTGCAGGTGATTACGCGGATTCAGGTTCACCGAGGTATTTACTGACAACAAAGCTTCCAGTGATTCCGGACGCATATCCGCAAGGTCAGCGGCGTTTATGTCAGCTGCTCACCGGGCTCCAGCATCTGGTCTTTTTTATAGGTCAGTGCCGGATTGGCATTGCGGCTGTTGAGTTTCCAGTGACGTTCCAGACGATAATCGCCGCCATCACTCAGCACCATACCAATATCCATCTGACCCGCCGGATATTCCGCACGGATCGGCAGAATTAACGTCTTTTTCGCACCATCCGCCAATACCAGCTGCGTCTTTTCAGCGTCTTTATTTAATACACTGATTGCCCCTGAAGTGCTGAACGCCACGTCCAGCGTCTGCTCTTTACCGCTGAGATTGGTGACATCCAAAGCCACCATGCTTTCATCGCCCACGGCAATAAAACGCGGCATCGAAAGCTGGGTTACCACAGGCGCCGCCAAGGTGACTTCCTGTTCCAGATTACCGTAACGGTTACTGTCGAAAGCAACCGCCATCAGCCGCAGACGACCATTAAAGTCCGGCAGGTTCAGCGCAATATCTGCCTCACCATTAACAACATCCACGACACCGGAAAACAGCGAAACAATCTGTACTTCAGAACGCGCATTTTTACCGCCACGCGACAGTGCGTCGGCGTCACCACCGTATTTCAGCGTCGCCAGGCGATTATCATTCAGATCAATCAGCTTGCTGTACATATCACGGATATCAACCTGATAACGGCGCTGAGCGAAGAACCAGTCAAACGCATCCGGCGTTTTAAAATCCGTCAGCGACAGCACACCAACATCCACCGCCGCCAGTGTCACCCAGGCTTTCGTCACCGGCGCACCGGATTCATCGACCACTTTTACTTTGGTGGTCACCTGCTGATCGGGCAGCCATTTTTCCGGCGCATCCACGCTCACCTGTAAACGGCGTGGCTCACGGTTCAGCGGCAGATGAATCAGCCCGATGGAACGGGTTGGCGTAATACGTTCTTTTTCGTCGGCTGGCTGCAGATGCACAACACTGATGTAAATATCGTGACGCTTCCAGCTTTTATCCACCGGAATCTTTACCGACATACCTTCCGCCGGAACACTGACCCGGGTGCTCCACAGCAACTGATTACTTTCCACCAACACCAGACTTTCGCCCGCTGCCGGCGGCACAATATTCAGCTGCGCGACCTCACCGGCATCGTATCCGCCTTTATCCAGCGCCAGCGTCACTTTATCCGGGCGCGCGCCCTGTTCACTGTCGGCAGAATCTTCCCAATACCAGTACCAGCTCTCACCCGCATTAAAGGTCATGCTACTCACCAGACCGGTTTGCGGGTCCTGAACTTCAATCCGGTAACTGCCATATTTAACCGGCAGCATGACTTTGGTTTTTCCGTCTTTGCTGATATCCGTGGTCAGGGCCAGTGCATTAAATTCACGGTCAGTGGTTTCCATATACCAGCCACGTGAGGACTCATAACGCCAGTGATAACGACGGTTCATATTCACCAGCCGCACTTTGACTTTATCCGCTGCGGTTAACTGACCATTGCGGTCACTGCGGATTAATTCAAATTCAGCCTGGCTGTTGGCGGGCGCGTAGTCTTTAAAAGCCGGGCGGATACCAATTAAGGCATCGGCCGGTAACACCCGGGCGCTGTAACGGCGAACCAGCGGACGACCACCGCTTTCATACAGACTGCCGGTGATATTCACCGCCAGTGGCGTTTTTGCATTCTGCCACTGGGATTCCAGCTGCAGCTGATAACGCCCATCGGCATCCAGCTGGCCGCCCTGCACACTGAAATTCTGGTTATTGCTGCGGTCCAGGCTGTCACCAAAATAGTAATCCGGGTATTGCTCGAACGGATGAGCCAGCTGGGCAACGCTTACTGTGGCATCAAAGCGGTTGCCGGCAGCCGGAGCGCCATACAGGTATTCACCCAATAATGGCAGAGTCAGTGTCTCTGCCGGTTTAACAAACAGTGGCTTTGTTTCCCCTGGATTAAACGTCAGCTTCAGACGCTCTGGCATAAAGTCTTCGACTTTAAAGCGGTAAACCACACGGTTATCGCCTACGCCTTCCACTTCAAAGCGCCAGTCACCGGTCTGAGCGTCATCACTCAGCGGATATTCATACTGGTAGTAACCGGCGGCGGACGACTGCAGATTAATGTCTTTTACTTTCTGTCCGTCCGGGCGAATGATGCGTGCTTTCAGCGGCTGACGGTTTAATGACTGGCCATCCTCATCGCGCAACAGAGCGGAGAACACAGCCGTTTCACCACCGCGGTAAATATCCCGTGGCGCATAAATAAATAATTCCCGGCTCTGATACGGACGATTGGCCAGTTTAAAATCCGAGAGATCCAGTGCAGCGTTATCCAGCGACACGAAACTGACCGAATCATCCTTACTCGCTACCAGTATCTGCCCCCACTGCTTCGAGCGGCGGATTTTAATATAGCCCTGTTCATTGCTGGTGCCTTCGTAGGCGACTGAACCGTTAGCATTTAACAGGCGCACCTGTGCCTGACTGACAGCTGCGGGGTTCTCCAGGGAATTCAGATAGACATCGAAATGATTGTCATAGGTACGGATCTGCATGCCAATGTCAGTGACGGTAAAATACGTAACCGACAACTGACTGTCGAATTTACCCGGGCGCTGCATAATGGCGATATAAACACCCGGTTGCTGCAGGGCTTTAACATTCTGCACCGGCAGGTTCACCAGTCGGCGCTTATTTACATCGTCGGTTAAATGATAGCGGCCTTCGTATACCGGATCGGAAAATCCTTCCATTTCATCCAGACGGTAGTAGCGCTCACTCAGGCCGTGACTTTTCCAGTTAATAAAAGCTGCCAGGTCATTGGCCTTGACGCGCATAAAATTCACCGTCACTTCCGGCGTATTTAATGCGTAAACCGGTAAACCCGTATGCAGATTCAATGGCAGAAAATGGCCATTACTGGCAAAGCTGGCACTGGCCTGCAGACCGCCAAAACTGATGGTCTTTTCTGCCGGGGTGTGCAGAGTTTCGCCATTGATCGCCGGCACGCCGGTGGCTACAGAAACTTTATAGGTGGAATCCGGCTCAACCTGATCAAAATATGCCGTACTGCCATCGTCAGACAGCACCCAGCTGCCTGCCGAAACCGACCAGCGATTGGCAGCTGTCTGTTTTTCTACGGTGAAATACGACTGAATATTTTTGCTGGCGTCGACTGGCACAGAAAAGGTGACGCCAATTGCATTGCCATCGTCGTAACTGGCATCACTGATATCAGCCACCTGCTGTGGAACCCCGGCGTAAATTGCCTGCAGCTCTTCAGCCTTAACGGTTTGCCCATCCTGTTTTTCTACTTTCTGCTGCACAGGCTCTGCAGTGGCGGTGGCAGAGGCTTCAGCGCTCTGTGCAGCAGCGCTACCCTCTGACCCGGATTTTTCAGCAGCGGCTTCTTTGCCGGGATGATTACTGGCGGAGTCCTTATTATCACTGCATCCATATAACACGGCTGAAGCCATCAGCAGCGCAGATAATAATGTTCGGGGTAGGCGGATCATGACTCGTTCCTTGATTTTTACGTAAATGCTTTGGGGCGCACTATAAACGTCCGAGCCAGTGCTGGCTATGACATCCGTCACGGGTGAAATTCCGTTGCGTAATTCAACATTTTGTTTCAGTGAAGTTTATCAATACTGGCTATAGTTAATCCGGTGTCTTTCCATCCTGTTCATTGACTGTGGGTGCTGTTTTGCCAGCGATTGCCATGATTCGTCCAGCCCTGTTCCCTCTGCTCTCGCTGCTGCTGTGCTGGCTGGCATTGCCGCACCTCAATGCCTGGGCAGAAGATTACGGGATACTGATTCTGGCCGCGCCTTTTATTCTGGCAGCACTCTGTCTGTTGCTGGCTCAGGTATTCAGTCAGGGTCGTATCGGACAGATGGCTGTTCTGACCATTGCCAGCTACAGCCTGATTCAGTGGCAGATGCAGTCCACCCTCGATGCCCCGGAAACCTGGTGGCTGTATTTCTGGCTGACTCTGCTGTTCCCGCTCAATACCCTGCTTGTCCGCTTTCTGCCGGACCGTCGTCCGTTGTCGGCAGAGGGCATGCTGTTTCCGGCACTCCTGCTGCTGCAGGCAGGTCTCCTTTTGTGGCTGCCACAACATATGCCTGCACAGATACCCGCTCAGAGGATCAGTGAGTGGGTACTGACTTTTCTGCGTCAGGGCGATGATCCCTTATTACCACTGCCGGCCATGCTCAGCTTCGCCATCGCCGCCATTCTGTTGTGTGTGCGCCTGCCCCGTGAGCGTGACATTCCGCTGGCCTTTGTTGGCCTGCTGATTCTGCATGGGCTGATGTTCTGGCAGTTTGATCAATCTTATATGTCAGCGCTGACAGCAACGCTTTCATTGCTGCTGTTGCTGGCGACGCTGCTGATCACCAATCATCAGCTGGCATTCATTGATGAATTAACCTCCCTGCCGGGCCGGCGTGCGCTGATGAATGATCTGAAGCACCGCCATGGTCACTATATTCTGGTGATGGCAGACATCGACCACTTCAAACAATTTAACGATACCCACGGTCACGACACCGGCGACCATGTACTGCGTCTGGTTGCCAGTCAGCTGTCGAAAACCCGTGGCGGCTGTCGTGCCTACCGTTACGGCGGTGAAGAATTCACCCTGGTGTTTCCTTCAATGGATGCCATCGATTGCCGTCCGTTTATCGAAGCCACCCGCGAACGCATTGCGGCCTATCCACTGGTGATACGTGATAAACAGCAACGACCGGCCAACAACCGCAACGGTAAAAAACAGCGCGGCAGAAACAGTGGCCAAAAAGCCCTGCGCGTTACCATGAGCTTTGGTGTCGCACGGCGCCAGAAAGGGGAAACGATTGAGGCCGTGATGAAACGCGCCGATAAAGCGCTTTATAAAGCCAAGCAGAATGGCCGAAACCGGACGGAAGATGCGGTATGATGGCAGCCAATGTGCCTGAACTGCCGAACTAGTCCATGAACAAAGAAATACGTACCGAAATATTTACCCGATTACGTGAGCACAATCCGAATCCGCAAACCGAGCTGGAATACACCACGCCATTCGAACTGCTGATCGCGGTACTGCTGTCGGCTCAGGCGACAGATGTGAGCGTTAATAAAGCCACGCGCAAACTTTACCCGGTCGCCAACACACCGGAAGCCATTCTCGCGCTGGGCGAGGAAGGTCTGAAAACCTATATCAAAACCATCGGTCTGTTTAACAGCAAAGCAAAAAACGTCATCAAGCTTTGCCAGATTCTGATCGAACAGCACAACAGTGAAGTACCGCAAACCCGGGAAGAACTTGAAGCCCTTCCCGGTGTCGGACGTAAAACAGCCAATGTTGTGCTCAACACCGCGTTCGGACAACCGACCATCGCGGTGGATACACACATATTCCGGGTGTCTAACCGCACAAAGATAGCCCCGGGCAAGGACGTGGATGAAGTGGAAAAACGCCTGATGCGCGTGGTTCCCAAAGAGTTTCAGCAGGATGCCCATCACTGGCTGATTCTGCACGGACGCTATGTCTGCGTTGCACGCAAGCCTAAGTGTGGCGCCTGCATTATCGAAGACCTGTGCGAATACAAACAGAAAACATCTGACTGAGAGAGCTTATGAGACTTTTACATACCATGCTGCGCGTCGGCGATATGGACCGTTCAATCAAATTTTACACCGACGTTATGGGCATGCAGCTGCTGCGCAAACACGATAACGAAGAATATAAATACACCCTGGCGTTCGTCGGCTACCAGCCGGAAAGCGAAGGCGCGGTGATTGAACTGACTTACAACTGGGGCACCAGTGAATACGATCTGGGCAGCGCCTACGGCCATATTGCGCTGGAAGTGGATAATGCCGCGGAAGCCTGTGAAAAGATCCGTAACAACGGCGGCAAAGTCAGCCGTGAAGCCGGCCCGGTAAAAGGCGGCACCACGGTGATCGCGTTTGTTGAAGATCCGGATGGCTACAAAATCGAGCTGATCGAGAAAAGCGACGACAGCGACACATTCTGACGTCAGCCATCAAAGCGGAAGTGCAGCACTTTAAGGCCACGGCCCTGCTGCGCTTCGGCAAATACCTCAGGGTTGGCTACCCGCTCGACAAAACGGCACTGAGGTGCGTGTTCAGCCACCTGATCCAGTAAGAAGTCTTCACCCAGATCCGGGGCATTCAGGCACAGCAACAGATTGGCGCCTGGGTTCATATACTCCGGCAAACGGCGCAGAATCTTGGCGTAATCACGGCGGATATCCACGCTGCCCTTCTGAAACGTCGGCGGATCACACACCAGCAGATCGTAAGGGCCGAACTTTTTCACCCGCCCCCAGGACTTAAACAGGTTCACACCTTCAAATATCACCCGTGAGACATCCTGTCCGTTCAGCCTGTGGTTCTCCCGGCCATGGCTCAGGGCACCTTTGCTCATATCAATATTTACGACTTTAGTCGCGCCACCGGCAATCGCCGCAACCGAAAAGCCACAGGTATAAGCAAACAGATTGAGCACATTGCGCCCTTTGGCATGCTCCTGAACCCAGCGCCGGCCATTGGCCATATCAAGAAACAGCCCGGTATTCTGACTGCGGTTGAGATGCAGCTGATACGCCAGCTGATGCTCATGAATCACCATCTGCTGGGGCATATCACCATGCAGGCATTCAAACGGCGCACCGGCCCGGCAACGGTATTGCACCACCACCTGCAACGCCCCCACCTGTTCCACCAAAAGCGCCGCCAGGCCGCGTAGTTGCTGGATTTCTTCTTCCGCATACAGGGTTATCAGCGCCAGTGGACGGTACCAGTCGATATTGATGTGCTCCAGTCCTGGCCAGCGGTGTCCACGGCCATGAAACAGCCTCTGCGCATCCTCGCCCACAGGCTGAATAAATGGCACTAATGATAAATTCAACAGTGATTCCTCATAAAAAAGAACGACATAGTTTACCAAATACTGTCGTTTATTACTTTTTCCACTGGCGCTAACCCAGTAAACATGCGGCTTGCAGCGGGAATTGAAAATAGTTGTCAATCTTCTGCGCAAATGCTTTCTCACAGAGAATAAGTGAGATACTATGGCTGCGTTGGAGTTATAAATCGGTAGCTTCAATGCATTGGCGAGTGCCTCATATTGTAAGATATGCAAGATACTGGTCGATAGCGGCATAGATTGATTATCCCCGGCTCTGCCGGCCAGTATCGAAAGTATGCCAGTTAGTTAAGCAAATCCGGTCCGAGACCGGCGCACTACTCAGGAAAGTAAGCATGGCAAATTTAGTTGAAGGCACCGTTAAATGGTTCAATGACGAAAAAGGTTTCGGTTTCATTGAACAGGATTCCGGTAAAGACGTATTCGTACATTTCAGCGCTATCAACGGTTCAGGCCGTCGTAGCCTGATGGAAGGCCAGAAAGTGACTATGGAAGTTACTCAGGGTCAAAAAGGCCCTCAGGCCGAGAACGTTACTCCAGTTTAATTCGTTAAACTGAATAGCGTTTTCGCATAAGCCCGTATCCCCGGATACGGGCTTATGTATTTTAGCCTCCCCAAAACAAAGGCTTGCCCCTCCCCTCTGAGCTGATACTCTAGGTATTGGTATTTATTCATCATTGCGGCTTTAACCCAGATGATTGATCAGGGCGAACTTTTCGACATCCCCAGTCCGTGCAAACGCATCTGTGTGACCAATAACCGTGGTTACTGCAAAGGTTGCTTCCGCTCCCGCGACGAACGCCTCAATTGGCTCAAATACTCAGACTTTCAGCGCCAGCTGATTATCAATCTGTGCGAGAAGCGCCGACTGAAAGTTCTCAGCGCCAAACAGAACCCTCAGACAGAAGAAGATGCTGACGAATGGATCCCACAAGCGGATCTGTTTGCAGAGCTTCCAGACAATAGAGAAGCCATTGCAGCAGGAACAGAAAGCCCCGTGCATTCTGAAGCTGAGACCCTGCAACCGGTTACTACAGTCCCGAATACGTCAGCGCCTGATACCTCTGAGGCTGATACCTCTGAGGCTGATATCTCTGCGCCTGATACGTCCGAGCCTGGCACTTCTGTATCTGAGGCAGATCTGACTTCGTCCGGCCAGATACAGACCGGACTGTTCAACGAACCTGCAGACACAGCTCAAGTCACGGCTGAACCTGCAGAACAAAGTACACAGCGCTCTGCTGCCAACGCTACCTCCTCAGCTGAAGAACGAATAGCAGACGAAGAAAAAGCAGAAGCGCAGATTGAAGAAACGGCAGAAAAGAAACTCAAAGAAAGCAAAGCGGCCAGACGCAAAACACGCCAGCCGCAGCCCGGTGATGATCAGCTGGATATGTTCAGCTGACTCAGGAAGTGACCGCTTCCGGCGGAACGATTTCCAGCCACTGCAGCGTTTTTGAGGTCGGCTTCGTTGGCCGGTATTCGGCACTGACCCAGCCCGCATAATCCGATAATTCAATGCAGTTAAATATCACCGAAAAATCCAGATCACCAGTACCCGGCTCACCGCGATGGGGAATATCCGCAAACTGAATGTGGCCGATATTTTCACCGTTGTGCTCAATAAATTCGCAGACTTTGCAGCCCATCAGCGACATATGATAAACGTCGAACTGGGCCTTAATATGCGGATGTTTAAGCTCATTAATAATACCCAGCATCTGCTCGCCGGTACTCACCAGAAAATCAGGCATATCGCGGGTATTAATGGCTTCAAATGTGGTGGTGATATTAAACGGCGCCAGGCTGTCGGCGGTTTTTACCAGATTCTTTTTAAACGTATCCAGATAAAAGACGCGCTTATTTTCATCCGTACAACGACCCGGCAACACGTTAACACAGGATACCTTCAACGCCCGTGCGTAAGCCAGACACTCGACCATTGCCGCCGCGTATTCCGCCGTTTTACCGGGAACAGCCGCCAGACCTTCTCCACCCTGCATAAGATCGCCGGCCGGCAGGTTTATCAGCACACACTGCAGATTATTTTCCCGCAGTGCCTGCTGAATATCCAGGATCGGTGTGTCGTAAGGAAACTGAATTTCTACCGCGTTGAATCCGTCTTTGCGGGCTGCAGCAAAGCGCTCCAGAAACGGCAGCTCGGTATACATCAGTGATAAATTAACGGCGAGTTTCACCCGTTTTTCTCCGAATACATTGTGACCAGAGTACAGGGATCACGGTCGGCGTTCCCCTGCGCTGCAAATAAACGCATTAACTCTGCGCCGAGACCGGCCATTGGAATGGCACTTTTTGTGGTGCAGGCCAGATCATTGGCCATATCGAGATCTTTTAACAGGGTTTTTACATGCCACTTCACCGCATCAAAATCCCGCTCCGCCATACGCGGACCGGTTAACTGCAGCGGAATGGAATCAGCAAATCCACCTTTCAGCGCCTGCGGTATGCGCGCGGCATCTACGCCTGCTTTTTCCGCCATGGCCATAACTTCAGCCATCACCAGAACATTGCAACTGACCAGCATCTGATTACAGATTTTGGTCACCTGCCCGGCGCCGGTCTCACCCATGCGGGTTACCCGCTGCGACAGTGGCGCCAATACGGGGCGCAGACGATCGATTACGTCCTCATCACCACCTGCCATAATCGCCAGGGTGCCCTGCTCGGCACCGGCCACTCCGCCGGAAACAGGGGCATCGACCCAATCAACAGCACACTTTTCTTTCAGCCGGGCGGCCATATCGCGGGTCGCAGCCGGATCGATACTGGAGAAATCCACCACCACCTGGCCGGCTCGCGCGGCAGATGCGATACCACCCTCGGCGAACACCACGGCATCAACCGCTGCGGTATCCGTCACGCAGATCAGCAGTATGTCGCTGTGCGCCACCAACCCGGCAATATCCGCTGCGACTTTCGCCCCCGCCTGAGCCAGTGTTGCGGTCTTTTCCGGATTACGGTTCCAGACCGTAAGCGGGTAACCGGCGGCCAGCAAACGCCTGCTCATTGGTACACCCATAAGGCCCATACCAATAAAGCCAAGTCGTGGTTTCGTCATAAGAACTCCGTTGTTTCTTCCAATAATATCAAAGACTTAGGACAGGTCTAAGATAAAAGTGCCATTTTTCCAGCGCATCTGGCCAATCCCGGCGCCAGCCTCTTGCCACTGCACCAATCTGTGGACGCAGATTTTTACAATATTCGCGGTTGATTCTTTCACCCAATGACATTTCCTGACCTATGCTGATTATCAGGTAACCAACGGATGAATAACTATGAGTATGGCCACCATTTTTGCCGAATCCCGCACTTTGCCGCATATTCCAAAGGTTGTGCAGGAACTGATCGAAAGTTTCCGCGATGATAACGTTGATATTGATGATATCAGTAAGAAAGTAGCGAGCGACCAATCTCTCACAGCCAAAGTGTTACGACTGGCCAATTCAGCCCATTACGGTGTGTCGCGCACTGTATCCAACCCACATGACGCCATTATGTTACTGGGCTTCAGTACATTACGGACCATGGTGCTGGCATCGGGTGTCAGTGGTGCATTTAAGGCGCCGGAAGGGTTTGACCAGAAGAAGTTCTGGCGTCAGTCCTTCGCCGTCGCAGCCCTGTCGAAATGGATAGCGGGTTATGTACCCGACGGTGAAAAAGAGACAGCCTTTACCTGCGGTATGCTGCATTCCATCGGATCTCTGCTGATCCGTATCGTTTTACCGGAAGAAGCACATCGCATCGATGAAGCTGAGTCGCTGGGCAGTAAACGTTACAGCCTGGAAAATGGGCAATTCGGCTATAACTCAGCGGATGTCGGCGCCGAGCTGGCTAAACGCTGGAAGTTTCCGCAGGAAATGCAGCAGGCGATTCTGGAGCAGGACTATCCGGATCAGGATAAGCCTTACAGTAAGATGGCCGGCATTCTCTATATCGCGAAATTCCTCTACAACGCCCATGAAAGCAATATGGATGAAGAGCAGATTAAGGAGGGTTTTCCGGTCGAAGTGGCCAAGGCCGTCGGCATGGATTTCAACCGCGCCAGCGCTGATCTGAGCGCGGTTAATGATCTCAACTCTGGTCTGGATGCGCTTCTGGAATAAAGGCTGCCTGTATCGCGTCGCCGCTGCCGAACCACTCACGGCTGCGGCGCACCCTTTCCTCAACAGGCAAATGCGTATCTGCCTCACTGAGTGCGTCAATACGCTGCAATCGCGGCAACAAGCCTGTACCGTTAGCCACCTGAATCGCCAGTCCGGGACGGGCATTGAGTTCCAGCAACATTGGGCCATGACGGCGGTCGAGTACCATATCCGTGCCCAGATAACCAAGGCCGGACACGTCGTAGCATTTTGCTGCCTGCTCCAGCAAAACTTCCCACTCAGGAACCTGAAGCTCTTTCAGAGCCCTTCCGGTGTCCGGATGATGAGTAACGGTAACGCCATTCTGCACGGCATTCAGGGCACGTCCGGTGGCGATATCAATACCAACGCCCACAGCCCCCTGATGCAGGTTAGCTTTGCCATCAGAACTGCGGGTGGATAGACGCATCATTGCCATCACCGGATAACCGCGACAGACAATCACCCGGATATCCGGCACACCCTCAAACGAATACTCAGAAAGCTGCTGATCAAACTCAATCAGCTCTTCGATTAAAGCAACGTCCGGCGTACCGCCGAGACTGTAAAGACCGGCAAGAATATTCGATGTATGGCGCTGCAGATCAGCCAGCGACAGATGGCTGCCACTGTTTTTAATAAAGCCACCATCGCGTTTATTCAGCACCAGAATGCCTTTTCCGCCACTGCCTTTGGCCGGTTTAATAGCAAAGCCCTGTACGCCGCTGAGGATATCCCCCAGGCGGTTGACGTCATGCTGACTGCTTATCGCACCGATCAATGCCGGCGAGGCAATGCCGGCCTGCTGCGCCAGCATTTTGGTTTTGAGCTTGTTGTCTACCAACGGGTAGAGACGGCGCGAGTTATAACGGCTGATATAACCGACGTTACGCCGGTTCATACCGAGAATTCCGCGCTCTTTAAGACGCCATGGCCAGGTCAGCATCACTTGCTCCCGAAAGAGGCAAAGCGACGCAGTTCCAGCAGACGATAACCCGTGTAGGAACCGATCAGCAGCACCAGAGCCAGAATAACCAACTGAATGCCGATGAAGTTAAAGGTCAGGTGACGCACCCACGGATCATTCATCGCCCAGTAAGCAAGGACTGCCGTCAGCAGGCTGCCGCCCCCCTGAACCATCACCTCGTGACCGCCCTCTTCTTCCCAGAGAATCGACATACGCTCAATGGTCCAGGACAGGATAATCATCGGGAAGAAGGTAATCTTCAGACCTTCGGTGAGCCCGACTTTATAAGACAACACACTGAAAATACTGATGATGGCAATCACGGTAATAATCACCGAGGTTATCCTCGCCACCAACAACAGGTTAAGCCGCGACAGATAACTGCGGATCAGCAGACCGGTCGCCACGACGATCAGAAAACCCACCAGACCAGTAACCAGCGATGTCTGAATAAATGCCAGAGCGATCAGTACGGGCATAAACGTACCGGAGGTACGGATGCCGATCAGCACGCGCAGAATACAGACGATCAGAGCGCCAATGGGAATCAGCAGAATCGTTTTGAACATCGCCTGCTCTTCGATCGGCAGACTGTGAATGGAGAAATTCAGAAAATCGTGCTGACTCGACAGATTTTCTGCAATGTTCGCATAGGTCGACTCTTCACGTTTGATCATGGAAAAACGCACGCTCGAATCGCGTCCGCCCATCACATCCAGCACAGGCGCGCCGTGTTGCTCCCACAACAGCATGGATTCCGGCTCACTGGTCAGGGTTTCCGTCGGTTCGCCCGGCAGCTGAAATACCTGACTGCTGTCACCCGAACCTGACCACACACGCAGCATGGTTACCAGCTGCTGACGGCGGCGGCCGTCTTCCAGCGGCAGACCGTATACCAGAGTCGATGGCACGCGGGCCTTGTTCAGCATATCGACAATCAGTTGTGGCAGATGATCAGAAAAATGGGTCTTTAACAGCAGGGTATCCTGATCCGGATCCTGATCACTGAACCGTTTTAACAGCTGGCGGGTAAGACTCAGATTATCCGCTGAGGTTGAGTAAGCACCACTCAGTACACTGTTAACAGCCGTCGCATAGGGTTCAGGCCAGCTTACAGCGCGGATTTCCGGCGCCGGCATGTTTTCCATCGCCGGCATCTGACTGACCAGAACCTCTGCACGGTAAAACAATTCCTGACGACCGTTGGCAGCCCTGATGGTCCACTCGGCGCGCGGGTCATCCCCTTCGATAAAATTCAGGCCATAGCCCGGTGAAGCACCCGCTTCTTTTAACAGGGTAAAACCATCCTGATCAGCAGGTCTGGCCATAGACACCCGCACCGGGTCGCCATAGGCAGTAAACTCCACACTGGCTTCCACCGACCAGATAGTCTGTGTTTCGCCGTACATCAGCGGGACTTCGTAAACCCAGTGGCGGTGCAGAATTAAAAAAATACCGACTACCAGCAGTACGGCGACAATGATATACAGCGGTAAACGCGGTAATTTAGCTTGCGACGGCAACGCCACTTCTTTTACTCCTGCGGCTCAGCCGCCTGTGAATCTTTCGGCTCAGCTTTTAGCACCTGGCTACTGCTGTCGTCTTTGTCCGTGTCCGCATTTTTGGCATCCTTTGCCGGTTTTTCCTGCTTTTGTTTCTCTTTTACGGGCTGCAGGGTTTTCTTTTCCGGTTTTGGCTGATCCGGTTCAAATTTAGGCTGCACATATTGTTTACCCACATCGATCAGGGTTACATCGCGCAGGAAACTGCGGCCCAACAGAATAGGATAGGTCATCTGTGAACGGTCAGTCAGGGAAAACTCGGTATCGATCTGCAGGTTGTTACCCAGATTCACGGTCAGCATCACCACCGGACGACGATCTATGTCTTCCGAAGAGGCCTGACGGATTCTGACGTGACGGGACAATGGTGCCTCAACCCGGATCGGCTCAGCTTCATCATCGTGCTTAAGGTCGAAGCGAACCCACTTATCACCATTACGTTCAAAGCGCTCGATATTCACTGCACTTAAAGAAGAAGTAGCCGCGCCGCTATCGACCCGGGCTTTGTAGTGATGACCCGGTGGCGAAATATAAATCCACTCGGTGGAGCCAACCAGTACACGACCATCCAGTTTATCTGCGGCTGCACCGGCGACCGCCGGACAGTCACTGTTGGCAAACGATGGATTGGCTGCAGTCAGAGCCTGAACTTCGCTGCTCAGTTTCTCAAACGCAGCCGCCTGCTGACTGAGCTGATTGCGGGCGTCATCAAGACCGGAGCACTCAAGCACCAATGAAGGCGGGGTTTCTTGTTGTGGCTGGCCCTGCACGGCTTCTTCTACGATGCCGCGGATTGAATCATTGGTCACCGCAGTGTGGTTAGGTGATGGCCAGGTGGAACATCCTGCGCTGCTCAGAGCGAGGATAGCGGTAAGGGAAATGGCTGCCCTTGAGGGCATAACAGCCTCCGGTATATCTTCAGGTTGACGGCATTTAACCACAGAGTAGTTATAAGCTGAATATGGGGTATTTACTTTCCGCCGGGCCAGATTGGTCCAAAAACGGAACAGCAGCCCGCTATGACAGGCGCGCACAAAAAAAGCTCCCGAAGGAGCCTTTTTGAAACAGCCTGTTTCAGACCATTCACGCCATTTGCGACTGAATATAGTTCTGCAATCCGATACGGTCGATCAGCCCCAGCTGCTGTTCCAGCCAGTGAGCATGATCTTCTTCGGTGTCATCCAGCAGCTTAAGCAGCATGTCACGGGTCACGTAATCCTTGACCGATTCGCAGTAGGCCATGACCTCACGCAGATGAGCGACAACCGCGTACTCAAGATCCAGGTCCGCTTTCAGCATGGAAGGAACATCTTTACCGACGTTGATCGGCTCACGGGTCACCATGTCCGGAATACCTTCCAGAAACAGGATGCGTTCGATCAGATCAGATGCATGATCCTTCTCTTCTTCAAACTCGTGATTGATGCGCTCATAGAGTTTGCCAAGATCCCAGTCCTGGTACATGCGGGAGTGAATAAAGTACTGATCCATGGCGGTCAGCTCACCGGCCAGCAGATCATTCAACATCTCAATAACTTTCGGATCGCCTTTCATACTTAATCGTCTCCCATCTTACTTTGCAGGTAATTCTGAATGCCGGAATGCTGAATCAGATATTGCTGGCTTTCAATCCAGTCCAGATATTCTTCTTCGTATTCCAGGATGTCTTCCAGCAGGTCGCGGGTCACGAAATCGCGGACCGATTCGCAATAGGCTATGGCTTCTTTCACTGCAGGCAGCTGTTCGAGAATCTGATCCATATCGCACTGCAGCATTTCTTCCGGCTTTTCGCCAATGCGCAGACGGTTCAGTTTCTGCAGATTCGGCAGACCTTCAAGAAAAAGAATCCGTTCAATAATAGCGTCAGCCTGTTTCATATCCTTGATGGATTTTTTGTAGGCTTTTTCATTGAGTTCTTCCAGACCCCAGTTTTTAAACATACGGGCATGGAGAAAATATTGGTTAATGGACGTGAGCTCGATGCAGAGAATCTGATTCAGATACTCGTTTACCTTCGGATCGCCTTTCATTATCGTTCACTCCTGAGCTTAATTGCAGACAGTCTATGTGCAGGTTCCAAACCGTGCAAGAACATGCAATATCTTTTACTTGTCTTTTGTATAAAGCCTGACCATAAGCGACGACAAAGCCGCTATTGACTGAAACATAACAATCCAATACGGAATTTATAACTAATACAAATCAGTCGTATTATTAGCAGATATTTTTGTCAGAAATATAACAACACCGGATAACTGTTTATTTATGCGTTTATTACTGCACAGTTATCGATCCGGTTTCATACCAATATTAAAACTGCCGTCAGAATGAAAGCAGGCAACCTGCTGGCGTTTTTTACCAATCAAAAACGGCTCATCGTCAAAGAATAAAAAGTTTTTCCAGTGCTCACGGAAAACTTTCCAGCTGGTCTGAACAACATGCTCAGCGCTGTAGCAGAAATAGACGACGGTATTATCATCCCAGCTCATGTGCGCGGCGATCAGCTCCGGCAACTCATTGCTGTCACTGTCCCAGGCTTCCTGCCAGTTCCCCTGTTCGGTCCAGATGCCATTTCGGGCTGGCCAGTCATCACCAAGAAAATGGGTCGCATGCGTCGCTTCTGTACTGATGTACTGACGCCAGATCTGCAGCGCGCTGTCCGCTGCCAGCGGACGGATTTCTGCCAGAGCATCAGCGCCCACCGGCAACTCACGATGACGGAAGATCCAGCCCTGCTTATATTCTGACCAATCGAGATAATTCATAGTGTGTAGCCTGATGAAGATCACTGCAGACTAACATTTTATGCGGTGGGAGAAAAATGTGGCCCGGCTTCAATTCAGTCCTGACTCAGCCCTGAATCAGTCCCAAATCAGCCTTCGACGCGGTTACGGCCCTTACCTTTTGCCAGATACAGTGCCTTATCTGCGGCATGCACCAGCTGAGAGGTTGTTGTGCCGTGTTCTCCGGTCGAGGCTATTCCGGCAGAAAGTGTAAGCTGAATGTGTTCAGCGCCATTTTTGAACGGCGCCCGTTGCAGGGTTTCACGTACAGCTTCAGCTAACGCGCGCGCGCCCTCACCATCCGTATGTGGCATCACCAGCAGAAACTCCTCCCCTCCCCAGCGCATGAGAATATCCGAACGGCGGATACGCGACGTCATCATACCTGCGGCCATGCTCAGAGCGCGGTCTCCCACTGGATGGCCATAAGTGTCATTGATCATTTTGAAGGCATCAAGATCGAACAACGCAATGCTGAGCGGATGCTGCTCGCGGTTAGCCAGCTGCAGCTGCTGCTCAAAGGCAATATAGCCGGAACGACGGTTGAGCAAGCCGGTAAGCTCATCCCGCGTAGCCATGCGGATCAGCTGCTCTTCCATGACTTTCTGCGCGTGAATATTCCGCACCATACCGACAATATGCCGGGCTTTGCCTGTTGTATCCCGGGCGGTAACATGGCCACGGTCATGGATCCACACATAGCCACCACCGCGCTTACCGAGGCGATATTCCAGATCGTACCGGTCACGATCGCCGTTCATGTAATTCTCCAGCTCCGACATGACCCGCGGGCTGTCATCCGGATGAATGCTGGTTTGCCAGCTGAACAGGTTATGGTCTATTTCATACGGACCGTAACCCAGCATGCGTTTCAGGGGCATAGAGTAAAAGACATCATCACGCGCGACATCCCACTCCCACATGCCATCGGTGGCTTCATTCAGTACAAATGAAAGCAGAGGCTCACGATTGCCAAGGCTGGTGCTGGCAGCAGCCCTGGGGGTGATATCACGGACAGAAAAGAGCAAAGCCTGCGCGCCCTGCCAGTCAATGATTTTTATGATCTCTTCGGTCGGATAAGCGTGGCCGTTTTCGCGCAGATACCAGCTGTTCTGCACCAGCAGACCTTCATCCGCAATCCGCTGACGAACTGCCTGCCAGTGGCCGGCATCGAATTCATCTTCGCGGTAAACATAGAGAGACTGACCGACAATCTCATTCCGGGACTTTTTCAGTTCACGACAGGCAGACAGGTTACAGCCGACGACGACAGCAGTGTCCGCCATTACGATATAAATTGCTTCCTGCAGACAATCGAACGCCGCCATATAAGTGCTGACGTCCTTATCACGGTTATCCAAGTGCAACCCCGGTCAGGTTGGATGAAACGGGCACAGGCCTGTGCAGGCCCCGACTCTGAAAGAATAGTTCAAACGCACAAAAAAAGGCCACCTTACGGCAGCCTTAATTTTAGTTTCTTATCACTAAAACCCGCGACACAGTCAACTGAGTACGGGTATACGGATAAAATCCGCTGAACATCAGTCCTTGAAAGTGTTCTGAGCGATAAATGCCTGAACCTGCTCCAGATCCGCTGGCATCACGTTAAGACGCTCTTCACGGCTCATCAGATCGGCCAGATGATGCGGCAGTTTTGGCATATCAAAGCCACCACGATTCACGGCATCCTCGAACTTAACCGGATGCGCAGTACCCAGAGTCACCATCGGAATATTCGGGTTACGGCGACATTCACGCGCAGCCTTCACACCAATCGCTGTGTGTGGGTCCAGCAGGTAGCCGGTTTCCGCAAACACTTCTTTCATCATATCGACGGTCGTGGCTTCATCCACCGCGTAGCTGTCGAACAGCTCACGGGCACGGGCCAGACGGTCTTCATCCAGTGAAACAACGTCTTTACGTGCGCTCATACGCTGCATCAGTTCAGCCAGTACCGGACCATTGCGGTCGTACAGGTCAAACAGCAGACGTTCAAAGTTGCTGGAAACTGCGATGTCCATAGACGGCGTAATGGTGTGCTGCAGCGGGTGTACTTCGTACTGATTTTTGCTCATCAGACGATGCAGAACATCGTTGCTGTTGGTGGCAATGATCAGCTGCTCAATTGGCAGACCCATTTTCTTCGCCATATAACCGGCAAAAATATCACCGAAGTTACCGGTTGGCACAGAGTACGCCATGGAGCGCAGCGGGCCACCCAGATTCAGGCTGGAATAGAAGTAGTAAACGATCTGCGCCATGATGCGCGCCCAATTGATGCTGTTTACTGCCACCAGCTTACGTTCGCCACGCAGGAAATCCTGGTTACCAAAGCTGGCTTTGACCATATCCTGCGCCTGGTCGAAGTTACCTTCGATGGCGATGTTGTAGATGTTATCGCCGGTCACCGTGGTCATCTGACGACGCTGTACTTCGGATACCTTACCGTTCGGGTGCAGGATAAAGATATCCACGTTGCGGCAGGCTTTGGTGCCTTCAATCGCTGCGGAACCTGTGTCACCGGATGTGGCGCCCATGATCACAACTTTCTCGTTGCGACGCTCCAGTACGTAATCCAGCAGGCGGCCCAGCAGCTGCAGAGCGAAGTCTTTAAACGCCAGTGTCGGACCGTGGAACAGCTCCAGTACGTATTCGTTGTGATCGATCTGCTGCAGCGGTGCGATGGCTTTGTGGCCGAAGTTGGTGTTGTTGTACACCTCTTCCAGCATGGTTTTCAGCGCATCGGCGTCTACACAGCCTTCAACGAAGGGGTAAATCACTTTGTGTGCCAGCTCAGTGTATGGCAGATCGCGCCAGGACTGGATTTCTTCCAGACTGTACTGAGGCACATCTTTAGGCACATAGAGGCCGCCATCGGTCGCCAGACCAGTCAGCAGCACGTCTTCGAAAGTCAGTTCCGGGGCATTTCCGCGGGTCGAGATATATTTCATCATGGGCATAAGCCTGCGGGGTCACATCATCAGGGAAATAAAGAGCGCGTAGTGTACATGGTTCGCGCTCCGGGTGCATTACGTGCGGCAGCTGAAACAGGTGTCGCACGTACCTGCCGGCTGGCAATTGCGCTTACAGCCGGTCCAGCAACTGCGGCGAGTAGTCTTCCACCGCGACGGTCATTCCCAGCGCTGCAATGCGTTCGTCCAGTTCAGCGATCTGGCGGTTCTGCTCTTCCATGGTCAACGTGTTGTCTTCCAGCTGATACAGATGCTTTGAGCCATGCAGCTGAAAGTATTTGACGATAATCGCTTCCGGCTTATCCGCAGCCAGCGCTTCTTCCAGCTTTTTACTGGCACGGTAGATACGGTTAAGCTCGCCTTTGAGCTGCTTTACGTAGCGGATCTCGTACATCCACGGCTGCTCTTTGAGCAGATTCATTACCCCAGCCAGCAGCAACAGCGCAGTGATCACCGCCGCCACATTGAGCATGGTGTTGGATTCTTCCCCACCCCAGAGAGCGATATACAGCTCAGACAACAGCAGTGACAGCACCATCAGTCCCACCACCAGCGCCGCCTGAAAGCGGTTCAGACGCTTTTTGAACAATGTTTTATCAATATTTTCCAGCTGCATAACCTTACTGACCTGCCCTTGTGTGTGTCGGTTTTTCTGTCTGGGCGCAGTATAAAGAAAAGCGCAGGCCTGTTCATGAATCCGTATCAGCTTTGACGCGTCCTGCAAACTGGCACAAATGCCCCCTGAAAGCCAACCTACCAGTAGGTAGGCTAAAGCAATCGGGTCACAGACCTGCAGATAACGATAAGCGACAAACCTTATGGCAGTTCAGACGGGCAAAACCAGTACCGACCAACGCACCAGTAGTAAAAGCACGCGCGATCAGTTGATCGAGGTGTCCGCCGGCCTGCTCTGCACCCGCGGTTTCAGTGGCTTCAGCTATCAGGATCTGGCCAATGAACTGGGCATACGCAAAGCCAGTGTGCATCATCACTTTGCCCAGAAGAACGACCTGGGTCTGGCCCTGTGTGACTGGACTGAGCAATGGCTGCTGCAGGGGTTTGCGCATTTTGATCAGCAAGGCACAAACGCCACAGACAAACTGCAGCGCTACCTGCGCGCCGCCGCCAAACACACATTCAATGAACATAAGCAGTGCCCGGTGAGCGCTCTGTACAGTGATCTCGCGGTACTGCCAGAAGCCATTCAGGCCCGCATGCAGGAACTGACAGCAATAGAACATCAGTGGGTCAGCGGTGTCTTTTACGCAGGGCTTCAATCCGGCGAGCTGACCTCACAGCAGTCATGCCCGCTCAGCGGATTATCTGACAGCGCAATAAAGTCGGCTGCGGACGATATGGCGCGGCTGTTTATTTTCAGCTGCAAAGGCGCACTCTTCTATGCCCGCCTGCAGGGCGAAGAATTTTTTTACCAGAGCATGGATCTTTTAATGCAACAATGGCGGCCGTTAAAAAGCGCCAGGCGGCAGGAACAAAGCTGAACTCTGTGGATGTCGATCAGAGGCAGTAAATTTACCGCGTTGATCTGCAATAAACGTCAGCAATACAACTCAACAGAACAACTGAATCAAACAACCCCAACAATCAGCGTAAATAACCAACAGATATAACTAACCCACGAACAGGATAATAATATGAGTGATATTCACCAGGCGGTCAGTGCTTTATTTGAACCCATCGATCTCGGACCTCTGCATCTGAAAAACCGCATCGCCATGGCACCGATGACACGTACTTTTTCTCCGGGCAACGTGCCCAATGATCTGGTGACTGCTTACTACGCCCGCCGTGCAGAAAATGAAGTTGGCCTGATCATTACCGAAGGCACCTGCATTAATCACAAAGCCTCAAACGGCTACCCGCGCGTGCCGTTTATCTATGGCGAAGAAGCCCTCGCTGGCTGGAAAAAAGTCGTCGATGCGGTACATGCCAAAGGCGGAAAAATTGCACCTCAGCTGTGGCATGTGGGTGCCATCCGTAAAGAAAATACCGGTGCCGATCCTGATCCGTCAGTTCCGGGTTACAGTCCATCCGGCCTGATTCGCCCGGGTGTTGAAAACGGTGTTGCCATGAGCATTGATGATATTCACGAAGTCATCGAAGCATTTGCACAGGCCGCAGAAGATTCCAAACGCATCGGTTTTGACGCCGTTGAGGTTCACGGTGCCCATGGCTATCTGGTGGATCAGTTCTTCTGGGAAGGCAGTAATCAGCGTGATGACGAATACGGCGGCGATATGGTCGGCCGTACCCGCTTTGCCTGTGAGATTGTTGCCGCTATCCGTGAACGCGTTGGTGCGGATTACCCGATTATTTTCCGTTTTTCACAATGGAAACAGCAGGACTACAACGCCCGTCTGTGCGAAACCCCCGAAGAACTGGATGCCTTCCTGAAACCTCTGGTAAACGCCGGCGTGGATATTTTCCACTGTTCAACACGACGTTTCTGGGAGCCTGAGTTTGAAGGTTCGGATCTGAATCTGGCCGGCTGGACGAAAAAACTCACCGGCAAACCCGTTATCACCGTCGGCAGCGTTGGCCTCAATGCCAGCTTTATCGATGAAGACAAGCGCGACATGGTGGATTCCTCCAATGTTGCGACCGCTTCCATTGATGAACTGGGCAAGCGCATGGCAGAAGGTGAATTTGATATGGTCGCCATTGGCCGCGCTCTGCTGCAGGACCCGCAATGGGTGCTGAAAATCAAACAGGGCCGTTATGACGAACTGGATGATTACAGCAAAGAAGCTCTCAAAGCGCTGGTGTAATTAACGGGAGAACTGGTGTGAGTAACGAAAAGCGCTGCTGTTATTTAAGCTGACCAACTTAAAAAAAGTAGCGCTGAAAAGCAAAAAACGGCGGCGCCTGCTAAACGTGCTAAAGGCTCCGCCGTTTTTTTATGGCTGAAAAACACCGACATCAGTGCAGAATAAAATGATCCGGCTGCAGTTCATCCGGCACAGCATCGCCAAATGATTCGGCAATGGAAATCTCATTAACGCGGCACAGTGCTTCCAGAGGCAGATCATTGGCTTCGCGGCCAAAAGGTTCTTCCAGCTGTTCCGACAATGCGTCCAGACCGAAAAAGGTGTAGCCCAACAATACCGTAAATACCGGAGCCAGCCAGCCCAGAGGCCCCACCAGCCCAAACGGCAAAAGGTAGCAATACAGATAAGCTACCCGGTGCGTCAGGACGGTATAAGCAAACGGCATGCGGGTGCTCGCCAGTCGTTCGCAGGCCGCCTGCACTTTTGCCAGCTCCGCCAGCTGGCGGTCGAGCATCTGCACACCAACCGTATCCAGAGCACCATCACGATACAGGGAACCCAGCAAACGCCCTGCTTCACGCAGACAGTAATCCGCCGCGTTACCATGACTTATCGCCTGCTCCGCCAGATCATCGCCAAGCCAGCGCTGCAGATCCGCGTGAACATCTTCTTTGCGCAGCCTGCCGCGCAGTGCGTGAAAATGCCCGGCAACCAGTGCCAGCAGCTGACGTCGGGCCGGATGATCCGCCAGCAGGGTTTCGCTGCTGCGCGCAATACTGCGCACCTGATCGATAATCCGTCCCCACTGCATGCGCCCTTCCCACCAGCGCTCATAAGCGGCGTTATTGCGAAAGCCGAGAAAGATCGACATGGCAACGCCAAGCAAAGCAAAGGGAGACGAGGAAAATTCCGGTATCACCAACCATTGCCATTCATGTACCGCCTGAATCAGCAAGGCGAACAGCAGCAATATCAGCAGCTGCGGGTATACCGCAGTCAGAATGGTGCCGCGCACCACAAACATCAGGGTCAGCGCCCCCGGGCGATCTCGGACAATCATAGAAAAACTCAGTCAGAAACTATAAACAATAAACCGGAACCAGCAACCAGAAACAAACGTGTCACCGGCGGGACATGATCGCAGAAACAGGCACAGCAACGGAAGCCCAACAGCGACCTGTCATTAACCGGCATCACCGTCGCTCAGCCGCAGCGTGTTAAATTTTCCGCACAGTGGGTTTAGCGGTCTACACTGATATATTCATCGGCAACAATGATCAGTTACAGGGAATATATGAGTCTTCTGGATTATCTGGGTCATCAGGTATTGGGCGTCGCCGCCGCCTACGCTTCGTCCACCAATCAATCCGGCGTCGCCCGCGATAACAGCGTTTATATCGGCATCGTCGATATTCATGCAGACGACTGCCTTACTCTTTATTCCCCCAGCGGTCATGGTCTGCAGCAAGGCGACAGAATCACGCTGCATCTGGATAACCGCACCGGCGTATCAGAATACGATGCTGAACTGCAGGTTTACCGTCTTTCTTACAAAGGTCAGGTAGCCCAGTGCATCGATAAGCAGAGAGTTCGTCTGATGCCGCGGGAATTTCAGGTCATGTACGGTATTTCCGTGGTGTATGAATACCGCCAGCCCGGCTACCGGTTCCCACAGGATCTGCGTTCAGCCTCTGCGCTGCCTGAGACCCCGATGACAGAAGTACCGGCCATCGATCACAGTGAGCACGACAATAAAATCGGCGTTTTGATTACTGCAGCGGAGGAGCAGCCACACACCACGGTCATGGCGTTTTTATCCAGCGTGGAAGACGATATTTTCTTTATTACCTTCCCGCAGACATTCAAATCGCAGCTGATGAAGCGCAACAATAACTGCTTTTTTGCCATTGATTCACGGGCGACTTTTACCTTCGAAGAAGCGGTGGAATGGAATTACAGTATTATTCAGGGAAAGGTGTATGACATTCCCCGCTCGCATCCGGCGTTCAGCCTGATCCAGGAACTTTTTATCGCTAAAAACCCGTGGGAAATGGCATTTTTCAGTAACCCGGAAGTGGAGATGTTTCACCTCAAACCGGAGCATGTTATCTGCCCCGGTCCACGGCCGAAATAAACATCTCTGCTTTAACAGCAGTTCTGTCATTCACCGTTAAGGGTTATCACCAGACGACGGCTGCCACCGTAATTACGGTGTTCACAAAGATAAATCCCCTGCCAGGTACCGAGATTCAATTGCCCGTCCGTGATCGGAATGGTCACTGAGGGGCCCAGCAGACTGGCTTTGATATGCGCCGGTAAATCGTCGCTGCCCTCCAGGGTGTGGCGGTAATAAGGCTCGTTTTCCTTCACCAGCCGGTTAAACACGGATTCAAAATCGGTGCGTACGGTGGGATCAGCATTTTCATTAATGGTCAGCGATGCCGATGTATGCTGAATAAATACATGCATCAGACCCACCGATATCGTCTGCAGGCCTGTAAGCTGGCTGACGATCTCATCAGTAACAAGATGAAATCCCCGGTTTTTCGGTTTTAACTGAATCTCATATTGCTGCCACATAGTTTCCCTCATCGCTGCCCTGGTTGTTCTGTCAGGTATTGTACATGGACTACAGTATCTGTCTTCTTTTCGACATAAATGCCGGCTATTCCCCCCTGTTTACGCCTCAAACCGCCGATCATGGCTGGTATCTGTCTTGCAACTGGCTACCGATACTTATTAAAACAGCGCAAATAATTACGGAGCCGGCATGAAATTTATTCTGGATAAATCCTTTGTCGAGGCCATGATCAGCGAATTCGCTGAGCTGACATTTCTGGCTGAGCAACTTCGTTTCGGTAACCGCGCCGAAGTGTCCTACCAACAGCTGGCCCGACAACATATCGCCCACCTGCACAGCCTGTATCAGTCCGCTGGTAAAGCCATGGCTCCCCAGGCGGCACTGGTCGCAACCTTGCTACAGGCCAGCGATTACAGCGGCCATCGTTTTAACGAAGGCGAGCTGGAATTTTTACTGCCGGAAATTGTTGCCTATCTGAGCGACAAAACGCAAAAAGGCTGGCTGTTTAAAGTGAACAGCGAAGGCAAACCTTTGCCCTGGCTGGTCACCCGTATTGATTACACACCACCCGGAGAAGAAGAAACCGGACGTGTTCTGGTCGAGCTGAAAGCCAACGCCATGGCCAAAGTGGCCGTACAGACCATGACCATTCTGGAACGGGACATCAAAGAGAAAACGCTGGCTGAAATTCTTATTGCCAAAGGCTACCTGAAAGAGACCGCCGACCTGCTGGCACAGTACGAAGAATCCAATGAGCGCTACTTCAGCTGGCGCAGTGAAGACGGTGAACAGTTTGTCGCTCAGGGCACGGGAATTTATGCCGAAGATACCAGCGCTTCACATCGCACCACAGACTGGAGCAGAAAAAGCCGCGTAGTGCTGTCGTCTTCCGGTGATAAGGCGCGTCTGGTCAACGACGAAACCATTCTGCAGAACCGTGAATTAACCCTGCAGCTGCCGGGACAGGTTTTGAGTAAATATCTGCGAAAAGCCGGGCGCAGTACCAATTACAACGAAAAGGTAGAAAAAGCCGCCGAACAACTGGTCAGTGATATGGAAAGCACCATGTTTACCGAGGTTCCGGTCCATGGCTATATTCTGATGTTTCATCTGGAGCTGCATCACCATCTCTGGGTGCATGTTGACGATATGCAGCGCTATCAATATCAGCCGGAATTAAAAGACAAACTGGTGTTACCGGCAGAACACACGGATTTAATTGATATTCTGACCGCTGAAATGGATATGCTGATGGATGACATTATCTCCGGTAAATCCGGCGGCACGACCGTGTTGTGCGCAGGCTCTGCCGGTGTCGGTAAAACGCTGACGGCGGAAGTGTATGCCGAGATTATTCAGCGACCACTGTATCGCGTGCACTCAGGGCAGCTTGGTCTGAATGTGATGGAAATGGAACAGGCATTAAAGGAAACCCTGACCCGGGCACAGCGCTGGGGGGCCGTTATGCTGATTGATGAGGCTGATGTGTACATCAAGCGCCGCGATGACAATATCGCTGCGAATGCGGTTGTCGGTGTCTTTCTGCGGGTGCTGGAGTATTTTAACGGCCTGCTGTTTTTAACCACCAACCGCGTCAACGATATCGATGAGGCCATCGTCAGCCGCTGCATTGCCCTGATTAAATACCATCCACCGGGGCGGGAGGACCGTCAGCGTATCTGGTCGGTGATGGCAGAACAGTTCCAGCTGAATTTATCTGCAGCTTTTTGCGCACAGCTGGCGGATATTTTCCCCCATGCCTGCGGACGGGATATTAAAGGTCTGGCAAAACTGGTAGCAAAATATTGTCGTTATAAAAATGTCAGTGCCAGCATGGATGTGTTTATCCGCTGCAGTGGTTTCCGTGGCATTGAAGCACATGGCAGCGTCGTGCATGAACAGACGGCACACGGCAACGGCGTCAGCGCGGCTCAGATGAATTGAACTCAGTAACAGGTCGCTGACAGATCGCCGGTTCCTGCCCGCCAGGGCCGGGTCGGCGGAGTGCTCTCAGTGGCTCTCGATACCCCCTATATACAACCCCAATACAACCGCAATACAACCTCAATGCAAAACAGGCAGCGGATGGATTTCTGCCACACCAAAGTGCACAGCCAGAATTTCAGCCAGTGATGCCAGACTGACATTTTCAAACGCGTCATAAATCGGATTTGCTTCAGACAACAGAGGATACTCCAGATGCACGCCGTAGTGCTCTTCTGCCTGCCCTGTGGTGTACAGATACGCACGCACATCGGGCTCATCCGGCTGACAGATATAAATCGCCTGCTGATCTGTATTGATGCGGCTTTCCACCACAAATGCGTCTCTGCCCAGCTGTTCAACCAGTAACAGCAGCACGTGCTTGATGCTCTGGTGCTTATCCAGCGCCCAGATATTACCGCTGTTGATTGTCTGCTCCTGCCCTGCTGGCGTATCCATGGCTTAGCTCCTGCTTCGTGGCCAGATTGTTTAAGAATGCCTGTGTGGTTAAAAAGGCGGAGTACTCAACCCTGCCTGCCTACAATCAGTGCTGCACCTGGTTCCATTAAGTTGAAAACAGCTGAACCGGCCGCTAGAGAACAGGACTTTCCTGCGCAGCAAGCCAGCCAGTGTAGCCACCGGCCAGATTCACCGTATCAGTAAAACCGAATCCGGTGAAAAATTCTGTGAGATGTTCGCTGCGGTGGCCACTGTAACAATAAATTAATATTTTCCGGGCTTTGTCGCCTTTCATTATCAGGCTTTCCACCAGTCCGTCATGAGCATGCAGTGCCCCATCCATATGACCGGCCTGATAATCTTTCACATCACGGCAGTCCAGGATCAGTACGTCATCCTGAGCCAGAAACGTCTGTGCTTCAGCGCAGTCGAGGGTTTTAATCGCAGTCATATTATTTTCTCCGCTCATGTATCAGGCGCGGGTCGCCTGAATCTGACTATGAAAAGCCTGTGAATTAAAAGGCAGTTTGATTTCACCAAAAAAATCGGCGGCGTTGTCTACTGCGTCTTCGATCGCAGCGATAATGTAGGATTCGGTGTGACGGGAATTCAGCATATGCTCCGGGACTGCGGCCTCGATTTTCAGCGTTGACTGCCGCTGCTGCCAGGAATGAAAACGCATGCCGCGGAAGTCCGGGCGCTCAGCACCGAAAGGCAATAAAAAGCAGATATCGATATCCGGCTGATCCTGAGTGTGTGCACGGGCACGTGTCAGCTTTGCCGCAACCTTTGTCAGAAGGCTGACAAACTGACATTCTTTCAGAGTCTGATCAGGGATATAAGCCGCACAGAACAGGGCCATAGGCTACCTCCGGTTGATTTCTTTGGTTTCAACTGCAGAGGTGTTGCAAAACCATTGCCATCCCTGGCGCCGGTTTATTCAGCGGGTGCTGAGAAGGAAAGTAAGCAGGCCTGATAAATCAGAAAAACGAAGTCATTGGCACGGAGCACCAGCTGCGTCCGGTACACATGGCTTTCACCCACAGGCGATGCATACGTTTATTAATTTTTTTATCCAAAGGTTTCATCGCTTCGAGCTTATTCAACACATCCACCGTCGGGTACACCACCGGGCGATCAAGTACTTCCTGATCAACAAATGGCAGTGCGGTTTCCATCGCCGTTGGATAAGCCAGGTAGTTGGAATTGCGCGCTGCGATCTGTGATTTCATCATAAAACGGATAAAGGCATAGGCCAGATCCGGGTTTTCTGAATTGGTTGGCACAGACATGACGTCAACCCACAGAGATGCGCCCTCATCCGGAATAATGTAGTCCAGATCGTCGTCGCCATCGGTCTCCGCCAGAATATCACCGGAGTAACCCACCACCAGACACACCTTGTGATCATGAAGATCCGGACGGTACTGGGTGGTATGCAGATACTTCACATCTGCCAGTGTTTCCTTGAGCAACTCACCAGCCTGATCGATCTGCGCCTGATCAGTCGTATTAATGGAATAACCAAGATAGAACAGTGCGCCGGCAAACAACTCATCCCGCTCGTTCAGCAACGCAATACCGCAGCTTGCGGTTTTTTTACGCAGTTCAGGATCAAACATCATCCCCCAGGAACCGAGTTTGTCTTCCGGTATACCGGCTTTACGCAGGGCGGCTCTGTTAATACCTAAACCCGTCGTACCCCACATATACGGAATGCCGTGCAGACCGTCTTCGCTGTCCTGATCCAGATACATGGCCATTACGTCATCACGCAGCCCCTTGTAATCCGGCAGCTTGTTGACGTCCAGCGCGCGGATCAGCTTGGCTTCAGACAGACGCTGAATAACCCGGGATGCCGGGAAAATCACATCATAATGATTTTGCGGATTAAACAGTTTGGTACTGAATTCATCGACGTTGTCATAGGTGACGTAATCAACGGTGACGTTGTTTTCGGTTTCAAATTCAGTAATTACTTCAGGATCGATATAGTCACCCCAGTTGAGCACGCGCACTGTCTGCTCAGCATGTACAGAATTCATCACACATGCCGCCAGGCAAATCCCACTGAAAAGCGCTCTGATGCCCCGGTTCATATCTACTCCAGAAGTCGTTGTTAAAATTAGTGGCGCATTGTTAAGCAGCCCGAAAAGCAAACCTATATCCCTCAGGGGGTAGACTTTTTACGTCCGGTAAAACACTTACCAATACTATGGGATATCCTGAAATTTGGAACCATGGTTCAGCTATTTGCCGCCACAATCCGATAAATATCTGCGAAATCAGGTAATTACTGGTCTGACAAATACTCTTTTAAACGGAGAATTGTCAGTAAAATCCTGATCATGTGGTCAAAATATCCCGAGTCAGGCTATATCACCCGACCTGCGCGAGACAACCGTCAATGCCCTGCCTTTACAATGCGCCGGGCGATTGTTGACAATTTCAACAAAAGCAGCAGTTTGCCCTCTCAATGACCAGAAATACGAAACAAATGTACGTATCAAAAGTACGAATCAGAAGTGCAACGCACCTCACCCACCTGGGGTATTGAGAGACACTGGCTGTGTCATAGCAAGTTAAGTAGCCCTGAAACCGAAACCAGAGATGAAACAGAAGCCCGGAATGGAGGACCCGTCACCAGTAACGGATGACTGAGCACAACAAGAATGGCCGAGCGAAGAAACAACGGAAAGGGCGACTAAAAGAACGACTACAAGGAAACCTTAAAGAAAGGCCGGAAAGACCTGAGTCAGGAAGAGAACAACTGTGGAATCAGTGTCACAGCAGAGCAGCTGTGACACTGATGGGATAAGCCAGACGGATCAGCGCATCGGTGGCATGCCGCCACCAAAAGGACCACCGCCACCGCCGAACGGACCACCTGGGCCACCCGGACCGCCAGCGCCGCCCATACCACCCATAGCGCGCATCATTTTTTTCATGCCGCCTTTGCCGGAGACTTTTTTCATCATCTTCTGCATTTGCTTATGCTGCTTCAGAACGCGGTTTACGTCCTGAATCTGTGTACCGGAACCGGCAGCAATACGCTTCTTACGTGAACCATTGATCTTGTCCGGGAAGTGGCGCTCGTCACGGGTCATGGAATAAATGATGGCTTCCATCTGCTTGAACTGACCTTCGGCCGCTTCAGTCTGTTTCGCCATCTGCCCCATGTTACCCATGCCCGGCAGCTTATCCAGCATGGATGTCAGGCCGCCCATCTTCTTCATCTGATGAATCTGATCGAGGAAGTCTTCCAGATCAAAGCCTTTACCGGACTTGATCTTGGCTGCCAGCTTATCGGCTTTCTTCTTATCAATGGTACGTTCGGCTTCTTCAACCAGAGTGAGAATATCACCGAGGTCCAGAATACGGGACGCCACACGATCCGGGTGGAAAGGTTCCAGAGCATCGGTCTTTTCACCCATACCCATAAATTTGATTGGCTTGCCGGTAATATGGCGCACAGACAGGGCCGCACCACCACGAGCATCACCATCGGCTTTCGTCAGCACGACACCGGTCAGCGGCAGCGCATCGTTGAACGCTTTGGCTGTGTTCGCCGCATCCTGACCTGTCATGGCATCAACCACAAACAGGGTTTCAATCGGGTTGATCCCTGCATGCAGCGCCTTGATTTCTTCCATCATGGCTTCATCAACAGCCAGACGACCAGCGGTATCCACCAGCAGCACATCCGCACCAGCACGTTTCGCCGCATCAATGGCACCGTTAGCGATGTCGAGCGGCTTCTGATCACCAGTTGACGGATGGAACAGTGCACCCACTTCACCGGCGAGGGTCTCCAGCTGTTTGATCGCTGCCGGACGATAAACGTCAGCGGACACCACCATCACCTTTTTCTTCTCACGTTCGTGCAGATACTTGGCCAGCTTGCCCACGGTGGTGGTTTTACCGGCACCCTGCAGACCCGCCATCAGCACAATGGCCGGTGGCTGTGTTGCCAGGTTCAGGCCTTCATTGGCCTCACCCATCACACTCTGCAGTTCATCGTGAACGATCTTAAGGAAGACCTGTCCCGGATTCAGGCTCTTCAGCACTTCGGTACCGATGGCGCGTTCTTTCACCTGATCGGTGAAGGCCTTCACCACTGGCAGGGCTACATCAGCCTCCAGCAGCGCCATACGCACTTCACGCACTGTGCTTTTAATATTGTCTTCGGTCAGCTTGGCCTGGCCGGTGATACTTTTTAAGGCACTGCCAAGGCGATCGGAAAGGCTGTCAAACATCAGAAATAACTCAAAGCCGTCAAAATTCGCGCCAGTATAACCTGAGCGCCGCCATGCCCCAAATCCAGTGGCGGCATTTCACCACAGCAGAACCGACACAGATAATGACAATCAGCCTTTTACCCGCACTAAGGTTGTGCGAAACTCCGGACTTCTGTTGGGGAATCGTTATATGTTGGCATTTGCATTAGCCCTTCCTGCTGTTGTCTTCTATCTGTATGCAGCCTTCCGTCAATGGCAGACGGTAACGGCGCGCAAACCTCAGGGACGGCTGGTAGTTCACACCACCACCATGGTAGGTGCCCTGCTTCATCTGGGCTCCATTGGTATCACCATGCTCGGGCGCGAGCATATCAATTTCGCCATTTTCGAAGTGGGCTCCCTGATCGCCTGGGTGATTACCCTGCTGCTGATCTTTTCCAGCTGGCGTAAGCCGGTTGATAACCTGTTTATCGGTCTGCTGCCGATGGCGGCGGTGGTGCTGCTGTGCGCAACCTTCAGCGCCCAGTATTATCCATTGCCGAATCTGAGTTACGGTCTGGCCTGGCATATCCTGCTTTCCATTCTCGCCTACTCGGTATTTATCATTGCCGCAGTGCAGTCCATTCTGCTGTACCTGCAGGATCTGTCGCTGAAAAAGCACCAGACCAAAGGCCTGATTCAGTCTCTGCCGCCACTGCAGACCATGGATCTGCTGCTGTTTGAAATGATCTGGCTGGGCATGATCCTGCTGACCGCAGCATTTGCCATTGGCTGGCCTTATGTTGCCGACCTGCAGGCCCAGCATCTGGTGCACAAAGTGGTGTTCGCGACCATTGGCTGGCTGGTGTTTGCGATCCTGCTGATTGGCCGTTACCGCTTTGGCTGGCGCGGCATTGTCGCCAGTCGCTGGACCCTGACAGGCACAGCATTTCTGGTGCTGTCTTACTTCGGTACCAAGTTTGTTCTGGAAATCATCCTTAACCGTGGTTGACAGCAGCCCCATGCTCCCTATGATGGCGGGATCTTAGTTTTTAAAGGATCCCGTCTTTGAGCGACGTACCCTTGAGTGTGCTATTCGGCATCCTCGCTCTTCTGATCATTCTCTCCGGATTTTTCTCCAGCTCGGAGACCGGCATGATGTCGCTGAACCGTTACCGGTTGCGCCATCTGGCAAAAAGCAAAAACAAAGGGGCTATCCGTGCCTCTAAACTGCTGGAAAAACCCGACCGCCTGATCGGCACCATTCTTACCGGTAACAACCTGGTTAACTTCGCCGCTGCCGCTCTGGCCACCATCATCAGCCAGCGCCTGTGGCCGGATAATCCGGATCTGGCGGTATTCGTTAACACCATTCTGTTCACCCTGATCGTACTGATCTTCGCCGAATTAACACCGAAGACACTGGCCGCCATCGCGCCGGAGAAGATTGCCTTTCCCGCCAGCCGCATCCTGCTGGCCATGCAGTGGTTGTTGCATCCGTTCGTATGGTTCGTAAACACCATCGCCAACGGCATGCTGAAACTGATCCGCATCGACGTAAACAGCGCCACGCCGGACAACCTGAGTACAGAAGAGCTGCGTACCATTGTGCGGGAAGCCGGCACCATGATCCCCAAGCGCCACCAGCACATGCTGATCAGTATTCTCGACCTCGAGAAAATGACGGTGAACGACATTATGGTACCGCGCAACGAGATCGTTGGTATCGACCTCGAAGATGACATTGAAGAAATCATGCAGCACCTGCGTACCACGCAACACACCCGCATGCCGGTGTACCGTGGTGACATCAATAACGTTGTCGGCATCCTGCATACACGCAATATCAGCCGCTTCCTGACCTCCGGTGAAATGCTCAAGCAGGACATTGAAAAAATCTGCCGTGAGCCCTACTTCATTCCGGAAAGCACCCCCCTGCACACCCAGCTGTTTAACTTCCAGAAGAACAAGCGCCGTATTGCCCTGGTGGTGGATGAATACGGTGACCTGGAAGGCATCTGTACGCTGGAAGATATTCTGGAAGAAATCGTCGGTGAGTTTACCACTGATGTGATGGCAGCCAGCTCTCCGGATATTCATCCGCAGGAAGATGGCAGCTATATCCTGGATGGTTCTGCCTATGTACGCGAAGTAAATAAAGCACTGAAATGGGCATTGCCGATTGATGGTCCGAAAACCATCAGCGGCCTGATCGTGGAAATCCTTGAACACATTCCGGAAAACCCGGTGTGTCTTACGGTAGCCGGTTACCGCATCGAGATTCTGCAGATCAAAGACAACATGGTGAAAGCTGCCAAGTTTACGCTGGATCCCAAGTACAAATTCCCGGATTAAGCCGGGAAGAAAGCACAGGAAAAAGAACGGAACGCCGGATTAAAACCCGGCGTTCAGGTTCGCAGTCAGCAGCGCGTGCACCCGTTCGGTACTCACCGCGGGCTCACCCGCCTGCCGGCAACGCTCAATCACCGGCCCACAGATTTCATCTGACTCCAGCGGCCTGCCTTTCATACGATCCACCAGCATCGACGTTTTAATGTCGTCAAACCCCTGCATCAGCTGAAACATAGCTTCAGCGTCTTCCGCCACCAGATTCACCCCGAGCTGCTGAGCCGCCCGCACGGTCTCATGCATAATCTCCCGGATCAACGGGCCAAAGACCGGATTGTTTACCATCTTCTTAGTCGTCATACCGGTCAGTGCCGACATCGGATTCATGCCGTTATTAATGATCAGCTTACGCCACAGTAAACGGCGGATATCATCACTGATCTCAAATGGTATGCCCGCAGCACGGAAGTGTTCAGCAAACTCTGTCAGGTGTTCCTGCCAGCCGCTGTTACTTTCCGCATTCGGCCAGGCACCGGCTTCAATGCGCGACACACCAGTTGCTTCGATAATCCCCGGACGTTTGATATGCCCGCCGATCTCCACCGCCAGACCGCCCAGCGTACGCTCCATGCCGACACAGGCGGCGATTTTCTCTTCGTTACTGACGCCGTTCTGCAGCGACAGAACAGGGACGCTATTATGCCCTGTTCCACTGCTCAGCCAGCTGGCCAGCTCTGTCAGCACGGCCTCCGTCGCCGTTGCTTTAAAGGCCACAATGATCAGATCAAAATCCGCGCAGTGATAATTCTGCATCAGTCCCGCAGTATCCATCGCCGTAACACCACCCTGAAAAGAAAAGTCCGGGTGTGTCACTTCTAATCCCTGATTCTGCAGGGCGAGCAAGTGCTCACCCCGTGCCGTCAGAACCAGCTCATGACCAGCATTGATCAGACGCGCTGCGTAATAACAGCCGATACCACCGGCTCCCAGAATCAGAATCTTCATCGGGCTTTGCCACTCCTGTTGTTTTGACTTAGTTATGCCATCGCTATGTCATAGCGTCCGGGCTGGCTGACTATTAAGCTGGCACAAATGTAATGGCTTCAGACTAACGCAAGACGATGCCGTTACCGAACACAGATAGTGCCACCTGCGCGATACACAGCGTTCCGTTGCAGGGGCTGCACGATTTTACCCAGTCGTCCTGTTCAGCGGAGGTCGCTTACAACCGGTCAAACCGCTACAATACCGCCCCTTTAAATGAGCAACCGTAGCGAATTGTCATGACCGCACAGACCCCTCGTAAGATCCTCGTCACCAGCGCCCTACCCTATGCCAATGGTTCCATTCACCTTGGCCACCTGCTGGAATACATTCAGACCGACATCTGGGTACGCTTCCAGAAACTGCGTGGCAACGAATGCCACTACGTCTGCGCTGACGACGCCCACGGCACCGCCATCATGCTGCGCGCCGAAAAAGAAGGCCTGACCCCGGAACAACAGATTGCCCGGGTAAAAGCCGAACACGAGGAAGATTTCGCCGGTTTCCAGATTGGCTTCGATAATTTCCACAGCACGCACAGCGAAGAAAACCGTATCTTCTCAGAAGAGATCTACAAAGCCTGCCGCGATAAAGGCTTTATTGCCGTTCGCAGCATCAAGCAGCTGTACGATCCGGTAAAAGAGCTGTTCCTCGCCGACCGTTACATCAAAGGCGAATGCCCGAACTGTGGTGCCGGCGATCAATACGGCGACAACTGCGAAGCCTGTGGCGCGACCTACACCCCGGCGGAACTGAAAAACCCGTTCTCGGTGATTTCCGGTGCGACCCCGGTAGAAAAAGAATCCGAGCACTACTTCTTTAAACTGCCGGATTTCCAGGAATTTCTACAGCAGTGGACCCGCTCCGGCACACTGCAGGATGGTGTTGCCAACAAACTGGCAGAATGGCTGGATTCCGGTCTGCAGGAATGGGATATCTCCCGTGATGCGCCGTATTTCGGTTTTGAAATTCCGGATGCTCCGGGCAAATATTTCTACGTCTGGCTGGACGCACCAATCGGCTACATGGCCAGCTTTAAAAACCTGTGCGATAAGCGTGGCGACATCGACTTCGACGAATTCTGGAAAAAAGATTCCAGCGCCGAGCTGTACCATTTTATCGGCAAAGACATCATCAACTTCCACGCCCTGTTCTGGCCATCCATGCTGACCGCTGCAGAATACCGTACTCCGACCGCAGTCAACGCTCATGGTTTTGTCACAGTAAACGGCGCCAAGATGTCCAAGTCCCGTGGCACCTTTATTAAAGCGCGTACCTATCTGAACCATCTGAACCCGACTTATCTGCGCTACTACTTCGCAGCCAAACTCGGTTCCGGTGTGGATGACTTCGACCTGAATCTGGAAGACTTTGTCCAGCGCGTAAACTCCGATCTGGTGAATAAACTGGTGAACATTGCCAGCCGTACCGCCAACTTTGTATTTAAAGCCGGCGGTACCCTGACCAGCGAATGTGCTGAACCAGACATGGTGGCCGACTTTATTAACGCTGGCGATCAGATTGCGGACTTCTACGAGAAACGTGAGTTTGGCCGTGCTATGAAAGAAATCATGGCCCTTGCTGACCGCGCCAACGAATACATTCAGGAAAAAGCCCCATGGGCGATGAACAAAGAAGAAGGTCGTGAACAGGAAGTTCAGGACGTCTGTTCTGTGGCCATCAACCTGTTCCGCCAGCTGATTACCTATCTGGCACCAGTACTGCCGGAAATCGCTGAAAAAACCGCTGAGTTCCTGAATCTGGATAACCTCAACTGGGAATCCCGTCGTGACGTTCTGCTCGGCCACAGCATCAATAAGTTCAAACCGATGCTGCCACGTGCTGAAATGGACAAAGTGACGGCCATTCTGGAAGAAACCAAAGACGAACTGGCGAAAGAAACCGGTACGTCACCGGATGGTAAGAAAGAAGAAAAGCCTGCTGCCAAAGATGTCCAGAAAAAAGAGGCTAAAAAGTCGAAGAATAAAGGGCCAGAGCTCAGAGAAGACGGCAATGAAGTGATCGCCGACACCATCGAGTTCCCGGACTTCGCTAAAGTCGATCTGCGTATTGCGAAAATTGTTGATGCCAACCATGTTGAAGGTGCAGAAAAATTACTGCAGCTGACACTGGATATCGGCAACGGTGAAACCCGCAATGTGTTCTCTGGTATTAAGGCGGCATACAAACCGGAAGACCTGAAAGGCAAGCTTACGGTTATGGTCGCCAACCTGGCACCACGTAAGATGAAATTCGGTATGTCCGAAGGCATGGTGCTGGCGGCCGGACCTGGCGGTGAAGATATCTTCCTGCTGGAACCCCACGAAGGCGCCCAGCCAGGTATGCGCGTGATGTAAACAGCAGCGCCACGATTATGGCAGCATAGTCGTGGCGCTTTGCCGATGGCCCTTATTACTCTGTCGTTGGTTATTGTCCTGCCTGCTTTTAACCCTATCTCTTTTGACCATATGATCTTTTTTCAGTGACAGACTTTCAGAGCTTTCAGTCCCACACAGACAGCCATTCTCTCACCCATATTCACGCCACCCATATCCCCGACTCACGTCACGCTTATTCCCTGAAGGCAAATCGCATTCTGCATCAGTCAACCATCTGCCCTGTGTCCAGAAACTCGGTTGAGCAGTTCCGTCCCTGAGACTTGGATTGATAAAGCGCCTTATCAGCATTGATTAACAGCATATCAGCACTGGTGTAATCCGCCCGGACCTGAGCCAGACCGATACTGCAGGTGAGAGAGGGAAGAGTTCCTGTCTGCGGAATCTTTATCTGGTGAACCAGAGCGCGTATTTTCTCCAGAACAGCGAGAGAATTCTTACTGCTCATTTCCGGAAAAATAATACAGAATTCATCGCCGCCAAGGCGGGCAACAAAATCTGAAGATCTGACGTTTTTCATTAACGTGTTGGCGACCGCAATCAGGATCTCATCACCGGTCGCGTGACCGTAGGTATCATTAATAACCTTAAAAAAATCGACATCGATCATGGCTACAGACAGATCATGCCGGTAGCGTTTTGCCCTGGAAAACTCCTCATTCAGCCTGCGATTAAAACTGCGACGATTATAAAGCCCCGTTAAAGGATCCTCAGCCGCGAGGGTTTCCAGTTTCTTTTTTATACCTTCCAGCTCAATGACTTTTTCCTGCTGCAGTTTCTGCATATTAAGAAGATCCAGGCGGGACTTACCCATCTCCCCCATGATCTGCGCAAGACACACCAGAAAATCGATTATCTTCCTGATTTCCTCTTCGTTAAAAACAGGCACTCTGTTGAGTGCGTCCATGTAAGGAATCAGGTCATAGCCAAGCGTTTCCCCCTGTCGGCGGAAGTGTTCCTGATCAGCCTCCTCAAACAGAAACTGACCGGTAAAAAAATTAGCCACGTGCTCCCCATCAACAAACACAGGCACAGCCACATCGACCAGACCATTCTGGCAACGGTATACATTGTATTTTTTACCCACAGCAAGCTGACCCGCCAGGTGCGTATCACTTTCTGTGCAGCGTTTTGCTGAGGTCGGGTTTACGCGGTGAAACTGGGTACAGATGTCCTGCCAGCCGGTTTTGATATGTACATTGCCCTGCAGATCAAGCAGCGCAGTCACAACACCATTCGTTTCGGTGTCGCTTTCGCACAACCTGGTCAGACTTGGGATATCAAAGATATCTGTAAACGAATAGCTCATATGCCAGCCTTTTATAAAGTACAGAACCCACTGTCAGTGCACTGGACCAGGTCCGGGCGTATCGCCCTGCCCCTGCTGATTACTCACTCAGCCTGAATCCTGCCTCCGTCCACGTCTAACCAGGCCCCACCATGCTCAACCAAACCCCACTATGCTCAACCAAGCCCAAAAACCGCCAAACATCTTCAGGGGAAGCATGCGCTATTGCAGGGGTCAGAGCGCGTATCAACTGAGCTGTGTTCTTTAATTTAACGATAGCAAGGTTTGATCAAAATTCCGCCAAATTACTACTTTTGTCCGTTAAGACTGATGTCGCAACGATCTTATGCCGCACTCCCAAAGACCGTGCGGTAATAACGGCAGGATTCAGTGGCAACAATATCAAACCACCAGCAAACCAATAGTCTCTAACCCAATAGCATCAAACCCAATAACAGCGGGCGCAAAAAAGCCGGCGCATGGGCCGGCTTTTGGTTTGTGCATCAGATCAGTAGCAGAGATTAATCCGGGCTCTGTACCTGGATTTCCAGTTCATAACTGGCTGTGCCAAGCACAGAGGACATCCAGACATAGAGCTGCGTCATGGAAGCCGGCACTTCATAAACCAGCGTCGCGGAATACGGCTCTGTATCCAGCGGTGCGGACAATTCTTCGCCCTCAACGGATATTTTTTCGTCCGCTTCATCCACAAGAGCAACGTACGCCAGTCCGGTAACGTTACTGGCAACTTCGGCAGTTACGGTCACAATATCGCCTTCGGTAACGTCAACAACAAAATAATCGTCAGCATCGGATGAATCATCTGCTACCGTGCTGGTAATCAGGCTGTGGGCTACACCAATTTCCTGAGCAGTCGCATGAGTATCGTTAGGCTCCAGCTCTGTCACCGCCGTCGGCACACTGGCCACTGGTGTCGACACCATAATGGTTGCCTCTGAACGGTTCGGTGACGCTGAAGTCCAGACTTTCAGCCATACCATGGTCAGGTTATCGACTTCGTATTCCATCTGCTCGCCGGTACCAAATCCGGCATTATCAGAACATGCCAGTTTGTTGCCATCGGTGTCGAACAGCGCCATTTGATAGTCTTTATCGTCCGGTACCTCCATCGTCGCTGTCAGCGGCTGACCATCGCTGACGGCCAACTTCCAAATACCTAATGCATCAGCATGCACAATTTCCACATTGATCGCGGCTGTCGCTGCCACATCACGTCGATGCTGCCCGAGAAAAACATCGTCGCAGGTTTCATCTGAGGTAGTAAAAGATCTTTGGTTATCATCGGGATCACCGCTAGTGTCGTCACTGCTGTCATCACTACTGATGCAGGCGGAGAGCATAAAGGTGCTTAAAAACAGGATAAGTAGTTTATTCATAATGTCCTTTTAAACCGGTCAGGTAGGTATGAGCAGCCAGCACTAAAACTGGGGGAGCTGTTCTGAGATTAGCTCAAGGCTGGATAAAGGCCAGACAGAGAAGTGACAGGGAGGATAATGAGAACAAACCGGTTGAAGACAACAAAGAAAGCCAGTCTCTTCAGGGTTCAGAAACAGGGACTGGCTATGCGGGAAAGCTGCGAAAACTGAAGAGTAAAAATAGTCAGCAGCAGCTCACGTCTAATGATAAAAATATAATCAGATGCGAATCAGTCGACCCAGACTTCCTGGCCACGATAGATGACTTTACGTTTCTTTCCTTTGCCGTCAGATGGCTTTGCTGAGGCTGTTCCGTTGTCTTCCGTCACCTGTTGGCCACGATAGACTCTTACAGAAGGCTGTTCCGGTACCCGTCCTGCTTCCTCAAGCGGGATTGAAGAGCCGCGGTAAGTCCTGGTCGCCGGAAACTCAGGATGGACGCTGACACCTTTCTCAGCCAGATGAAGGTAATGATGTGGCGTCAACAGATTAATGAGCTTATTCAGCCACTGGGACACCACCGGATCTTCGCAATCGAGTGCATCGTAAACGACTTCCAGAACGGAAGGATCGTCGAGGTACTTTCCCTGTTGGTATTGCTTACCCGTCACCCGTGAAAGGCTGGCGGATAACGAAAAAATAATACTGCGGGAACCATTGGGAAATTCTAATGCTGCTGAAGGAACCATATCCTTTTCCTTATATTCTGTCGCCGGTATTTTCACACAAGATTCTGAGAACCACTGGTCCATTTCCGACAGCGGTTATGCATCCTGGAATCATATCCAGTAACCGCATCCCTGAAGCTGACAGTGCTGAGCATTCAGCCTGATACAAGCTTCAGGTGGTCACAGTTTGTGTGCGGCGCGCATCCTAACGTCAACAAGCATCGCCGTTAAGTCTTTCCGAATAAAATTTCGACTTTAACAGCTAATGTTAACAATCTGAAAAGCCGTTCATATTCCGATTGGAAATTAAGCATAAAAATTCAGGACAATCCCTGTTCATTATGTGCAATCCAAGAAAATCCGGAACGATAATACAAAAAGCCCTGACATCGCTGCCGGGGCTTTTTCTTAATTCAGCAAGCTGTTAAACCGCCTATAAACGATATTGCTGCATCAGCCCGTTGAGGCTTGTTACGACGCCGGTCAGATCCTCAGTAGCAAGCTGCGTCGCTTTTACGATTTCCGTAATTTCACTACTCGCCGTGTGCATGTCACCAACGTTGTTGGCGATATTCTCTGACACCGAACTCTGTTCGGACGTTGCTCTGGCAATTTCAGCATTACTGTTCTTCAGCGTTTCCATCGCTGCCAGAATCGATGAGAAGGTTTCGCCAACACCGTCGATTAACTGAGCATTTTCAGCAGCCTGCTGGCGGTTATTCTGCATCAGACCTGTCGCCTGCTCCCCACGCTTCTGCAGCCGCTCCACCATGGTGTTAATTTCTTCAGTCGAGGCCTGCGTACGACTGGCGAGCGAGCGTACTTCATCTGCAACCACCGCAAACCCGCGCCCCTGCTCACCTGCCCGTGCGGCCTCAATGGCAGCATTCAGAGCCAGCAGATTAGTTTGCTCAGCAATATTGCGGATAACTTCCAGCACCGCTGAAATATTCTGACTTTCAGACGCCAGCTCAGACACTGCCAGTTCCGATTTTTCAGTAACATCCGCCTGGTTACGGATTTTACCGGATGCTTCGGTCAACAAAGAGGAACCTTTCTGAATGGTATCCAGCACATGCTCGGCATTTTCACGCGCCATATCCGTGCTGTCCGATACCTGACCGGCAGACTGAGATAAATCATGGGCTGCAGCAGCCAGCTCTCCCGCCCGTTTACTCTGTCCGGACTGGATGCTGCCCATGCGGGCGGACAGGTCCGTTAACTGTGACGTTGATGAAGTTACTCTGCGCGCCTGTCCGGACACTTCTTTCATCGTTTGCTGCAGTCTTTCCAGCAACTGATCGAATTCCCGTGACATCTCTCCAAACTCATCGCTGCGGCGGGAATTAAACCGTACGGTCAGATCGCCTTCGCCTTCGGCCAGTTCGCAGATAGCAGCCGTCTGCTGGGCAAGCGGATTAATCACGATACGTTTCACCAACAGATACATGGCAACAAACAGAATCACCAAAGCGACGAGCAATTTACTGATGGCTGACATAAATGCCCCCACCATAATGGCCTTTTCATCTTTTGCCGAAACCGCAACCAGAATGTCGTAGCCCCAGGGGGTATACTCTGTGGTGGAGTAATCCCAGCCTGTGGTTTCGCCAGATACGATTTTATTAATCAGGTCAGTAGTCACATGCTCAGAATGCACGCGCACCGAGCCTTTAGGATCACGCAACGCGACAAACCCCTCAGCCAGAATGCGGTAGCGTGATACAGCCTTCTGCAGCACAGCCATGTCAGCTGAATATCCAACGTACCAGATACCAATCACTTCACCGGCCGCATTACGCAGCGGCTCATAACCGGTCAGATAAGGCTTACCCAGAATATCCACTTCCCCGTAGTAAGCTTTGCCCTGACGGATAGCTGCCATCGCTTTTCCCTGAGGCGCCAGTTTGGTCCCGACCGCACGTTTGCCTTCCTTCATCACATTGGTCGAAATACGGATGAAATCGTCACCCTGACGGCTGAAGATCGTCGCCGTTCCCCCCATGATAGCGGTCAGCTCATCGACCAGCTCATAGTTACCGGCCAGACCGTAATTTCCCATGTAAAGATTGGTTGCGGGTGTTCCTGACACGGTTACCGGCTCTCCGGAGCGGGCGTCACCCAGCGCCATTCCGCGTTCCTTTAACAGTTTCATCGAACTCTGAACGCGTTCAGAAATAATACCGTTGGTCAGGTCAAGCAGCGTATTCACTTCATTAATGGCCGCCAGTGCTTCCCTTTCATGGCGTTGATCGGCTGTTTCTTTGGCCGTATAGAGACTGATTAATGACAGAACGACACCGAATGCGCCGACAATCAGACCAAGGGTCAGAAGAAACTTTTTAAGCACTGACATAGTGACTCCAGAGCGTTGTTTTTTCTGGAGTATAGAAAGCACTTTGAAGAATTCTGTGCTGCTGGCAGTTAATACAGGATATATATTCAAGTCAGTTCTACTGATAAAGCAAACACCAATTCCTGACCGCTTGGTCAAGTTGGTATTCGCCTTGCTTATACAAAGCGGCATAAATTACCCTGTTGATGACTTTCTGTCTGACCCTTCAGCCCGGACCCAAGGAGATACGGCTTGAATCTACCCGTTCAGCCGCTGAAAAGCGCGCAAGCTGACGCACCATACTGGAACGCCCGGCTGCAACTGGTGACGCGAAAAACGCCAAGAGGCACCAAACTTGTGCACAAAGAACATAAAGGCCCTCTTTATGTGCAAAAGCCATTTTATCCGGAAGGGCCGGACTGCGCGCATATTTACCTTCTGCATCCTCCCGGTGGCATGGTCTCCGGAGATTTCCTGACCATTGAGGTCCGCGCCGAAGAACACAGTCACACCCTGGTAACAACGCCCGGTGCCGGCCGGGTTTACAGAGCGCGCCCGGATGGCCTGATCCAGAAACAACAGGTCAACCTCAGCACCTCCTGTGGCAGTGCGCTGGAATGGATGCCGCTGGAGACCATTTTATTCCCGTCATCAAAAGCTCAGCTGGAAACCCGGGTAGACCTGGCTGCCGACAGCGCCTTTATTGGCTGGGAAATCACCAGCCTTGGCTTACCGGCTAACGGCGTTCGTCTGAACGATGCCGACCAGCAGACAACTCTTAAGCAGGGGCTGAAAATCTATCGTGAAGGCCGCCTGTTGTTGAATGAGCGGCTGAAGCTGACACCAGAAAACAACGAGGTGCTGAACGCCTCTGCCGGATTCCGCGGGCAGCCGGTGCATGGCCTGATGGTTGCTGGACCATTCGCCGCAGACTTACCGTCCAGCGCAATGGAAACGCTTCAGGCACTGTGCGATGAGCACATCGCCGGCGTCAGTATGAACGGAGAATTCTTAACCGTCCGTTGTCTTGGCGACTGCAGTGAAAAAGCGCGATTACTGTTGACGGAAGTGTGGAAAATTGTACGTCCACTGCTGCTGCAACGCCCCGCCTGTGCGCCGCGCATCTGGGCGACCTGACAGATAGTGAATACCATGACAGTGTATTCAACAACCGTATTTACTAACCCGAATTTTAGTTAAGAACCCAAATTTTATTTACAAACAGAGGTGCAGGATGGAATTGCTTCCCCGCGAAAAAGACAAGCTGCTGATTTTTACCGCAGCTCTGCTGGCCGAACGACGTCTCAATCGTGGCCTGAAACTGAATTATCCGGAAGCTATGGCGTACCTGACCATGGAAATTATGGAAGGTGCACGCGATGGTAAAACGGTAGCCGAGTTAATGAGCTACGGCAAAACGCTGCTCAGTGCCGATCAGGTGATGGAAGGTGTACCGGAGCTGATTCACGAAGTTCAGGTTGAAGCCACTTTTCCCGACGGCACAAAATTAGTCACCGTCCACGAGCCCATCGTTTAAGGAGAAAAAATTATGATTCCAGGTGAAATCATCCCTGCCGATGGCGAGGTCGTTCTCAACGAAGGACGCAAAACCATCACCATCCGTGTTGAAAATACCGGTGACCGCCCGGTACAGGTCGGTTCGCATTATCATTTTTTTGAGACTAACCCGGCACTGTCGTTTGACCGCGAAGCTGCCAAAGGCTTCCGTCTGAATATTCCATCCGGCACCGCCGTGCGTTTTGAGCCGGGTCAGGGGCGTGAAGTGGAATTAGTAGAATACGTTGGTGACCGCACAGTGTACGGTTTCCGCGGTGAAACAATGGGCAAACTTTGAATGGCCCTGTAAAAAATCAATTACATCAGGCCTGCTGAACACCCCACTGCAATGTAGTGAGAGAATGAGTTATCAGGAGTAAGAACACGAAGATGAATACCTGTAAGACTACTGGGCATTCAGCCCAAAGGGTTATGGTTAAAACACCTTCATGCTGTGTTACTGCTCTCTCGCTTAACCCATTAGGCCACGTTCACAGTGCCTTGCCTGAATGCGTTTTAACCTATAACAGGCACTGTTAAATTAATATTTACAGGCCCAGGATCAGGAGAGAATTATGAGCCGTACAATGGACAGAACGTCTTATTCACAGATGTTTGGCCCGACCACAGGCGATAAAGTGCGCCTGGGTGATACCGAGTTATTTATTCAGATTGAAAAAGATTTCACTACCTATGGTGAGGAAGTGAAATTTGGTGGCGGTAAAGTCATCCGTGATGGTCAGGGACAAAGCCAGCGCACCAGCGCTGAAACCGTTGATCTGGTCATTACCAATGCCGTGGTGCTGGATCACTGGGGCGTAGTTAAAGCCGACGTCGGTATTAAAGGTGGCCGTATTTTTGCCATCGGTAAAGCCGGTAACCCGGATGTACAGGACAATATCGATATTATTATTGGCCCGGGTACTGAAGTGATCGCCGGTGAAGGTTCTATCCTGACCGCAGGCGGCATTGATGCGCATATTCACTTTATCTGCCCGCAACAGGTCGAAGAAGCATTAATGAGCGGTGTAACCACCATGATCGGCGGTGGTACTGGCCCGGCAACGGGTACTAACGCAACCACCTGTACACCCGGCCCCTGGTACATTGAAAAAATGCTGCAGGGCACTGATGACCTGCCGATGAACTTTGGTTTCCTCGGCAAAGGTAATGCCTCGCTGCCGGCGGCACTGGAAGAACAACTGGAAGCCGGTGCCTGTGGCTTAAAACTGCACGAAGACTGGGGTACCACGCCAGCGTCGATTGATTGCTGTTTATCCGTCGCCGAAAAATACGACGTACAGGTAGCCATTCACACCGACACTCTTAATGAATCCGGTTTTGTGGATGACACTATCGGTGCTTTTAAAGACCGCGTGATTCACACTTACCACACCGAAGGTGCCGGTGGCGGCCACGCACCGGATATTATCCGTGCCTGTGCCTACCCGAATGTTCTGCCATCATCCACCAACCCTACCCGTCCTTATACGGCGAATACGGTGGATGAACACCTGGACATGCTGATGGTCTGTCACCACCTCGACAGCTCCATTCCGGAAGATGTGGCCTTTGCCGATTCCCGTATCCGTAAAGAAACCATCGCCGCCGAAGATATTTTCCACGACCGTGGTGCTTTCAGCATGATTTCTTCCGACTCTCAGGCCATGGGCCGCGTCGGTGAAGTGGTTACCCGTACCTGGCAGACCGCCCACAAAATGAAGACCCAGTTTGGCTTCTTAAAAGAAGACGAAACACTGGGTGCTGATAACTTCCGTGCCCGTCGTTATATTGCCAAATACACCATTAACCCGGCCATTGCTCATGGTATATCCCACGAAGTGGGCTCCATTGAACAAGGTAAACTGGCCGATCTGGTGCTGTGGAAACCAGCATTCTTCGGTGCCAAGCCAAGCATGATCATTAAAGGCGGCATGATTGCAGCGGCGCCAATGGGTGACCCTAACGCATCCATCCCGACACCACAGCCAGTGCATTACCGCATGATGTTCGGTGCCATGGGCCGTGCAGTTAACGCCACCAGCCTGACCTTTGTATCGGAAGCTGCGCTGAAAAATAACGTGAAAGAAAAATACGGTCTGCAGCGCGGAATTGCCGCATGCAAAAACACCCGTAATATCCGTAAATCCGATATGGTGCTGAACGATTGGATGCCAACCATTACGGTTGATCCACAAACTTACGAAGTACATGCCGACGGCGAGCTGCTCACCTGTGAACCAGCCACCGAACTGCCACTGGCACAGCTGTACAATTTATTCTGAGGAAAGCCTGATGCTGGATGTTTACGAACGTTTAGGCACCGACCGCGGTAGTGAGTGCCATGATCCGGTGTACTGCACCGTCGTGGTGGATTACGAAAAACGTGATCGTGGCCGCCTGCGCTTAACCAGTACCGACGGTGAAGAAGTCCGTCTGTTTCTGGAGCGCGGCAAGCCGTTAATCGTTGGTGAATTTTTAAAAGCCACCGACGGTAAAATTGTCAAAGTCGAAGGTGCCGTTGAAGACGTGGCACACGCCAGCTGCGACGACTGGATTACCTTTGCCAAGGCCTGTTACCACCTCGGTAACCGCCATGTAAAAGTGGAAGTCGGCGACCGCTGGCTGCGCATTAAACCTGACCACGTACTGGAAGATATGCTGCACCAGTTAGGTTTAATGGTGAGCCATGAGCAGGCTGTGTTTGTGCCGGAATCCGGTGCTTATTCCGGTGGCCACTCGCACGGTCATGGGCACGATGATGATCACGGTCATTCGCATGACCATTCACACGGGCACAGTCATGGTCATTCGCACGACCATTCTCATGGGCATGGCCATTCACATGATCACGGGCATGACCATGACCACTGATTCAGCCCTGCTGACCACGCCTGGCTTGCTGCGTTTATTGCAGCTTTCCAGCGTCAGCCTGCCGGTTGGCGGTTTTGCTTTTTCCCAGGGGCTGGAATATGCCGTGGAAAAAGGCTGGGTCAGCAATATGAAGATGACCCGCGAATGGATCGCCACGCAACTGCACGAGACCCAGGCATTAATTGATCTGCCGGTATTAAAAGGTGCGATGCTGGCAGTACAGCAGAATGACGAAACACGCTGGTGTGAATGGAACGATTTAATTCTCGCCAGCCGCGAAACCCGCGAGCTGCGTTTAACTGACACCGCCATGGGCGAGGCTTTGGTACGACTGTTAAAAAGTCTCGATGTCGCTTTGCCACAGTACGCATTAAATGCAGAGGGCGATGTCAGTTTCGTTGCACTGTATGCCTGGCCTGCGGTGCAATGGCAGATTCCCTATGAATCGGCTGCCACCGGCTTGAGCTGGGCATGGCTGGAAAATATGGTCGCAGCGGCAACCAAACTGGTGCCGCTGGGGCAGACTCAGGCACAACAGTTATTAAGCGATTTACAGACGCTGATTCCACAGACCATTGAAATTTCTCATGATGTGGAAGAAGACGAAATTGGCGGTTCTTTACCGGCAATGGCGATAGCAAGCGCAAAACACGAAACCCAATATACGCGCCTCTTCCGCTCTTAGAGCTGGCTGCATTGCAGCTACGGCGTTGAAAGAAAGATTAAAGAATTTAAGCAAGACTCAGAATTTCTGGAGAACACAATGAAAAAACAAACTCTGCGCGTTGGTGTGGGTGGTCCGGTTGGTTCAGGCAAAACGGCCCTGCTGCGCTCACTCTGTTCAGCCCTGCGTGAACACTACAACATTGCAGTGGTGACCAACGATATCTACACCAAAGAAGATGCGGAGTTTCTGACCCGTAACGAAGCGCTGGAAGCAGACCGTATTCTCGGCGTAGAAACCGGCGGTTGTCCGCACACAGCAATCCGTGAAGATGCTTCCATGAACCTGGCGGCTATCGACGAATTGATGAAGCGCCATGGCGATCTGGATGTGGTATTCGTTGAAAGTGGCGGCGATAATCTCAGCGCTACCTTCAGTCCGGAACTGTCTGATCTCACAATTTACGTAATTGATGTATCAGCAGGTGATAAAATCCCGCGCAAAGGCGGACCTGGTATCACCCGTTCGGACTTATTGGTTATTAATAAAACAGATCTGGCGCCATTAGTAGGGGCCGATCTCAGTGTAATGGACCGGGATGCGAAGAAAATGCGTGGCGAACGCCCATTTGTTTTCTCGAATCTGAAGAAAGCCGAAGGTCTGGATGCCATCATTCAGTTCATCGTTGCTGAGGGAATGCTGGAGAGCAAAGAAATTCCACCGGCCAAAGCCGTGGTATGAGCGGATATCCGCGTCATTAATGCAATAAATCAATTCCGACCAAAAGTGTCTGATTTACACTGAGCATCAATGATCCGGGCATCGGAAGAATTTTTTAAGTAAACTGAATCGATCGGAATACTCCCAAAGGAGAAACATTATGAAAAAACTGCTCATTGCTGCCGGCCTGCTGATGCCAGCTGTAGCTTTTGCTCATCCGGGTCATGAGACCACAGGCTTCGCTTCTGGCCTGGCGCACCCATTCACCGGTATGGATCACCTGCTGGCAATGCTGGCAGTTGGTCTGTTCGCGGCCCGTCAGTCTGGTGCTGCACGCTGGGCAACGCCGGTTGCTTTTGTTGCGATGATGGCCGTTGGTGCATTCGTCGGTACCACACAGCTGCAACTGCCGTTCACTGAACTCATGATTGCTGCTTCCGTGGTTGTATTCGGTGCACTGGTCGCTTTCAACTTCCGCCTGAAAATGGCCAACAGCGCTTTAGCGGGTGCGACACTGGCAGGGGTTTTTGCTTTCTTCCACGGTTTTGCTCACGGCGCGGAAATGCCAGCCATGGCCAGTCTGGCCACTTACGGTGCAGGCTTTATTATCGCCACAGCCATCCTGCACGCAGCAGGTTATGCGCTGGCAGCATTCGGCAATAACAAAGCGGCTGATATGAGCCGTCGCGCAGCTGGTGCTTCCATTGCCCTGGCGGGTGTTGCCTTTGGCGTTGCCTGATCACTGACAACGCAGATTGAAAAACGCCGGCCCGTCCGGCGTTTTTTATGCCGGTAAGATTTACAGACACCCTGCGGATCGTTTGCCGGAAGCTTTCCAGGGGCTTTCTGCCACCTTATTGAGTAACTTACTGAGTACCCCGCTGAGTACCTCAATGACCAGCTTACTGGTCAGCTTATAAAACAGAATAATCACATAAGCATACTGGACAGATGTGTTACTGAGGACGATACTCCCGTCACTATGAAACCTTCTTTGTCAGCGGATTCTCCTGCCGTGGATACCTATTCCACCCCCAGTGACGACCAGCATTATTTCTGCATATTGCACGAACTCATCCCGGATATCGTGATTGATCTGAAATACGCCAGTACAGACAACTTTACCGGTCGCCCGGTGCCTGGTTATGAGAATGCCAGGGCTGTGCTTACCCGTGAAGCAGCAACTGCTCTGAAAAGCGTACAGGATCAGCTGCGTCCGCTTGGATTGGGTTTAAAAATATTCGATGCTTATCGCCCGCAACGCAGTGTTGATTACTTTATGGGCTGGGCAGCAGACAAGGATGACAATCAGGGGAAAGCGATATTTTATCCATCACTGGATAAAGAAGAAATTATCCCCCGGGGGTATCTCGCCTCACCTTCAGGGCACTCGCGCGGCAGTACGGTGGATCTGACGCTGATCCGCCGCAGTGACGACAGCGAACTGGACATGGGTACCTGTTTTGACTTTTTTGGGCCGGCTTCACGCACCGACTATAGTCTCATCAGTGAAACTCAGCGTTCCAACAGAATGTTTCTGCAGAAAATCATGAATGGGTGGAATTTTTCCGGTATCGCGGAGGAATGGTGGCATTTCACACTCAAAAATGAACCCTTTCCCACCCACTGCTTTAATTTCCTTTCCGGAGAAATGGTAAAACCACTGACCGGTCAAGAGCGTGAACCGTAAAGATAGCGGTCATTAAAAGCCATCTTCCCGACTGTTAAGCCTTTGTCAGCGCATGAAAATTTGGCCTGCCTTAAAGCAGACTGTAATGTACGCGCTGCCAAAAATTCCAACATCAGATCAGAGAATAACTATGTCTGAGATTCGTCCACAATACGACCCCGAAAAAGTGCCGGCAGAGCCGCTGTTTGACCGCAAACACCTCATCGTTCTGATCGATGTCATCCTGTTTGCATTAATGTATAACCTGCTGCCGTTTGATCCTAAGGTTGTCACCGGCCTCAGTATTCTGGTCTTTGTCGCCGTTCTGTGGCTGACCGAAGCCATTCACGTCAGCATTACTGCCCTGCTGGTGCCAATTCTGTCCGTTGTGTTCGGCGTGTTTGAAACACCAAAAGCGCTGTCAAACTTCGCCAACCCGATTATTTTCCTGTTTCTGGGTGGCTTTGCTCTGGCTGCGGCGCTTCACGCTCAAAAGCTGGACAGCGCAATTGCCAATAAAGTACTGCAGATTTCCGGTGGCCGTCTGAGCGTTGCCATTCTGTTGCTGTTCGCCGTGTCCGCAGGTCTGTCCATGTGGATCAGTAACACAGCCACCACTGCCATGATGCTGCCTCTGGTACTCGGTATTCTCAGCCAGCTGGATCCGGTTAAGCAAAAACCGACTTACGTTTTTGCGTTGCTGGGTGTTGCCTACAGTGCCAGCATTGGTGGTATCGCGACCCTGGTGGGTAGCCCACCAAACGCCATCGCTGCAGCACAAACCGGTCTTAACTTTATTGGCTGGATGCAACTGGCGGCACCTGTTGCCATTATCCTGTTGCCGATTGCTATTCTGGTACTCTACTGGACCGTTAAACCAGACCTGAAATACAGCTTTGAAGTTGACCACACGCCAATGCAGTGGACGCCTGCACGCATCATAACTCTGGTTATTTTCGCCTTCACTGCTCTGTGCTGGATTTTCAGCGGCCCGCTGAACAAAATGCTGGGCGGCTTTTCAAAATTCGACAGCATCATCGCTATTAATGCGATTATTCTGCTGGCCTTCTTCGGCGTTGTACGCTGGCGCGACATTGAACGCACGACTGACTGGGGCGTACTGCTGCTGTTCGGTGGTGGTCTGTGTCTGAGCTCTGTTCTGAAAGCCACTGGTACAAGCGTATTCCTCGCAGAAACCATTGGTGAACTGTTGAATAATGCAGGCATGCTGCTGTCGCTGCTGAGTGTTGTTTTATTCGTTGTCTTCCTGACCGAATTCGCCAGTAACACCGCCAGTGCCGCCCTGCTGGTACCCGTTTTCGCTGCGATTGCCGAAAGCCTCGGCGTATCACCGCTGGTACTGTCTACCGTGATCGCGGTATCGGCTTCCTGCGCCTTTATGCTGCCGGTTGCAACACCGCCAAACGCCATTGTGTTCGGCTCTGGTCATATCGAACAAAGCGATATGATGAAAGTCGGCCTGCGTATCAACATTGTGTGTATCGTCCTGATCACCTTCTACGCCTGGCTGTTCTGGTAAGTTTTGCTGTTGCACTGACCCGTCTGGGTCAGTGCAACAAATCCAATCCGGTTTACCGGATACTCCCCCCCCTCCCAGTTCGCCCTCTCTGTTTGTTCTTCTCTTATTCCGTTTCCCCGTCTGTTCCATCACAGAAAATCCTGCTGTTACCTTCCTGCTGTTACCTTCCTGCTGTTACCTTCCTGCTGTTACCTTCCTGCTGTTACCTTCCTGCTGTTACTTTCTTTCGGAACAACAATCGCACAGAGAAAGAACCGCACAGAGAAAGAACCGCACAGAAAAAGAACCGCACAGAAAAAGAACCGCACAGAAAAAGAACCGCACAGAGAAAGAGCCGCACAGAAGAAAGAGCCGCGCAGAAAATCAGACGACACGGGAGCACTTCAGCAGCACCCTTGCTGAAGCCTTAAATGTTGATAGCAAAACGACAGACGCTGTGAAGCCGAGAGAGGAACTGGCATGAATGCGAAAGAAGGGAGTGTTTTCAGGCTGGGCAATTTTTAGACGGGACAGCTTTTTACACGGGACAGCTTTTAAAGAAAGAAACGTTAATGCCGCTGACACAGAGCAGCGGCAGAGCACAGGCCTCAGGCCTGATAAGGACTTTCGTATACGTCCTCATTGTTATCAGCATTGCCGAAGATCCGCTTTAGCGCAGACTCTATCCAGCCCTGCTGACGGCCAATAACCTTTTTGACAGATGGAACATATTTCGCGTCTTCCTTGCGGATATGACTGATCAGCCACATCTGCAGAAAGTTACGGGTCCGGCGGGCTATGGAAAAAGGATCACTGCCTGAAACAAAATCCGTCATCATCGCGTACACCTTGCTTTCAAATTTCCGGTGCAAATCGCTGTGATCTTCCTGTTCCAGATAACCGGCTCTTTCCAGCAACTCTTCTTCAAACACAAAATGGTCGATAGTATAGCTGGCAAGTTGCTCTAACACAGAAAGAACTTCATGGTCCTGTTGCGTTTCGATAGCCTCGGTCAGTTGATTAATGTAATCCACAATATTCCTGTGCTGGCTGTCGATTACATCAATCCCTAAATTCAGTTCTGCAGTCCACTCCATTCTTTCCATAGCTACTACTCGACTTAATTATGCTATTTGGATATGAATTTATAGTGTGTCAAAAAATCCAAAATAAAAAGCATATTTACAAAAATATTACTGTAATTCCTGACAGGTTATCCCTATTAAAATACTCGGGAATTTTATTATTCCTACCTTAATTGTCAGGCACCACATCCTTAAGTATGATATTGTCCTTTAATTATCAATAAATTGCCCTTAAGAAATACCACCAGCCCCCGCTTAGGATAATTAAACGCCTGCCAATAAATATAAAATAATGACAATTTTTGTCACTGGCATATCTGAATTTAAATCATATTCCTGTGTTAATCATATATTATGAACAATACAGCAATACTGTTCCGGACAACGTAATATCCGGGCACAGCATTGCTGCAAACGTATACAAATGAAATGAATGTATCTGAGAAAGACACCAGGCACACAAACAATAAAATTAAACTTATCAGTATTAAAACAGTGAAATAACTGAGGGCAATAAATCAGACAGTGGCACTGCCAAAAATCCGCTTCAGTGACGAATTAATCCAGTTTTGATTTTTCTTCAGCGTTTTCTTAACAACCGGAAGATAATCCTGATCTTCATGTTTAATGTGCTGAATCAGCCATACTTTCATCGTGTTTTTCGCTCGGCGGGCGACCCCCATTGGATCTGTACCGTTGCCCAGCTCCGTCACCATAGCTTCAACTTTCGCTTCAAATCGACGGTGAACCTGCTTATGTGAATCTAATAATGTATATCCCGATTGTTCCAGAAGCTGTTCTTCAAAAGCGAAGTGATCCATGGTGTAGTCACGTAACTGTTCCATCACCAAATAAACACTTTCGCGATCACCTGACATGATCGCTCCATTTATATCATTTATGTAGTCAACGATTCTCTTATGTTGAGCGTCGATAATATCAATGCCCAGTTCCAGATCCCGGGACCAGATAATCTTTTCCATAAGTACAACTCTAGTGTGAAAAAAACTGGGGTATTTTAGATAAGCGCATTAGCATTATTTTGACACAGATCAACCACACTTCTAGTATGGTTTTTAACATTTGTAAAGAAACCTGACTAACTCCTGTTCGCACCTGTGATCGATTTCTCTTATTATCTGTCCCATTGTTTTTAAAACGTGGATATTTTCAGGACTTATGAAAACTCTGATTACGATAATCACCAGCATTATGTTACTCGCCGGCATGGTTCATACGGCAGAAGCGAAGAAATTCGGCAGTGGTGGCTTTGGCAAAAGCTTCAGCACCACACCTTACAAGAAATCTTCGCCACAGGATGCCAGCGGCAGTAAACAAACCACCTCTCCTGCAGCCAGCAATGGCCGTCGCGGGCTGATGGGCGGCATGCTTGGTGGTTTACTGGCCGGCGGGCTGTTTGCGTATCTGCTGGGCAGTGGCGCCTTCGAAGGTATTCAGTTTATGGATATTCTGCTGCTGGCAGCTCTGGCGTTTATCATTTTTAAACTGCTGCGCCGCAAAGCGCCGGGTCAGGCACAGCAAAGACAGGCATGGGCCGGTGGCGATCCGGGCCATGACAGCAGCCAGCAGGATTTTACCAGCGCTTCCGGCGGCTCAGCCGATCAGAGCGTACCGATGAATTTCCCACCGGGATTTGACGGCGAAGCATTTGCCCAGGGAGCCGAGCAGCATTTCCGCGAGGTTCAGGAAGCCTGGAACAAAGGCGATCTGTCTGTTATTGCAGAGTACGTGGCGCCGGAGCTGTATGCCGCTCTGGCACGTCAGCGCCAGAGTATGATGGTACCGCCACAAACCGAAGTTCTGGACCTGAGTGCAGAAATTGTACGCGGTGATTACGATGATCAGCATGCCCAGATCAGCATCCTGTTCCGCGGCCGTGTCAAAGATGAACTGGAAAAATCAGAAGACGGTATTTTTGATATCTGGCATCTCGAACGCGACCTGAGCAAAGAAGATGCGCCATGGTTGATCGTTGGTATCGAAGCCGAATAACTGCCAGCTACTGACAGGAGCCCTGCCTTTGCAGGGCTTTTTTCTTTTCCCTGTTACATACTCTGTAAGGTAGCCATGATGCAGAAAGCCCTGATTCTGGTCGATGTACAGAACGTCTATTACACCTGCCGGCAAACCTTTCAACGCAATTTTGACTATAACCGCTTCTGGTCTGAAGTCTCAGCAACCAGAGAAATCGTCAAAGCATTTGCCTATGCGATCGACCGCGGAGACAGCAAACAGAACCAATTTCAGAACATCCTGCGTGCCATTGGATTTACCGTAAAACTCAAACCATTTATTCAGCGCGCAGATGGTTCGGCCAAGGGTGACTGGGATGTCGGAATCACCGTAGATGCCCTGCTGGAAAGTGACGCAGTAGATGAAATCATTCTGGTCTCTGGTGACGGGGACTTCGATATTCTGGTTAAAGCCCTGCGCCAGAAAGGAAAAACCGTCCATGTTTACAGCGTTGAAAAGCTGACTGCGCAATCACTCATCCATGCCGCCAACGGCTATACGCCAATCACAGCGGACTGGCTGCTCAACTGACGCCACCAGCTACACCTCCGGGATCGATTCCTGCAGAGGAACGGCACCTGTATAGGACCGGCTTCGCTCTGTTCCGCAAGAACGTTTCCCTGGATATCCTTTAATGACACCACTATCAATTCTGGTGCGAGCGTTCTGGATATCCCGTCATTCTGGACTAACATTACTGTTGCGTGATATTCCCCTGCCCGGTATACGTAGTTATACCGGGAGATTTTCAGTCCGGAGCCCTAATGCTGTCATCAAGCCTCAGAAACCGTATTCTGGTTAAGCTGGTACTCCCATCCGTTGTTATATTTTTCGGATTGGTCAGCTTTTCTATTTATGAAAGTGCGCAGCAGGCAAAAGCATCTGCTGCAAAACTCATTCAAAGCCAGACCAAAGCCACTGCCCGCCAGGTCGAGCTGGGTAATCAGCAGGCTTTGCACAGTGCCAAACTCATGGCCGAAGCCCAGGTCGCCGGTATGTTCGGCGACCGTGAACAAACACTGAGCTTTACCCGCAAGGTTCTCGAGAACCAGCCTGAATTCCTCGGAACCTATATCGGCTATGAGCCCAACGCTGACGGACAGGACAGCGAGAATCTCAACCGTGCAGACTCGCACAGCGACAGCGGCCGTTTTCTGCCTTACTGGTACCGTGATGGCAGTAAAATTCTCGCCACTCCTCTGGCGGACATGGAGACCAGCCTTTACTACGACGGCGTTCGCAAACTCTACCAGAAAGAAGGGACACCCACCGGGCTGATTACTGAGCCCTACGTATATGACGGCATGCTGCTGATTGAACAGGTTTACCCTATTGTTATTGACGGAAAATTCAAAGGCATTGCCGGTGTTGACCGCTCTCTGACGTTCCTCGATGGCTACCTTAAGCAACTGACCGGGGAGGATGGCGTTGACCTGCTACTGCTGAGCCGCAACAACCGGGTTATTTCGGCCTCAGTCAACTCAGAACAACTGCGCACCTTGCCCATGAGTGATACTCCATTCGGCCCATTGTTTGACCGCTTACTGAAAGACATGGGCTCCGTTATCGTTGCACCAGACCCGGTAGAGGGTACTGATTATTTCTACACTGCGGTAAATATTCCCACCGGCGACTGGAAACTGATGAAGCGGGTAGCCATGTCAAACGTCATGACACCGATTTATCACAACGCCATTAAGAATTTTGTTTTTCTGCTGATTGCACTGACTCTGGTTGTGATTCTTGCGCTGCGTTTTACCGGCTCAATCACCCGCCGCACTCAGACGACACTGAACCTTGCACGTAAAGTTGCAGCAGGCGATGTCAGCGATATTCCTGCGAAGAACTCTGCAACACAAAGTAATAGCGACGAAATTGATCAGATGTACAGCAGCATGCTGACGGTTGGTCATTCTTTTCAGCGCGTTGCTCAGGTGTGTGAATCCATTGCCAGTAACAATCTGAATGCCAGAGCTGAACCCGGTTCTGACCTCGATATTGTCGCTCATTCCCTGAATGCCATGGCAGATAAACTGCAGGCAACTGATGAGCGCACGCGCACGCATTCTAAACAGGTTATGCAGAGCAGCACGTCCCAGGCGGACGAAATCAACAGCGTCGCCACCGCCATGCAGGAAATGCACAGCACGATACGCGAAGTGTCTTCACTGACCACAGAATCCTCGGAGCAGGCATCAGCATCTGTTGCCGCCACTCAGAACGTGCGGAAAATGCTGGAAGGTGCGGTGTCATCGGTGTCGGCTCTTTCCGGAGATATGGCTGCTACCAATACCACTATTGAAGCTGTAGCCATCAGCAGTGAGAACATCACCAAAATCATCGATGTGATCAGCATGATCGCCGAGCAAACCAACCTGCTGGCACTGAATGCTGCGATTGAAGCCGCGCGCGCTGGTGAACAGGGCCGTGGGTTTGCCGTGGTCGCAGATGAGGTGCGCACACTGGCGGCAAAAACCCAGAGTTCAACTGAAGAAATCAGTCACCTGATCAGTGATTTGTCTGCCAATGTGCGTGAAGCGGTCAGTAAAGTGTCGAAAGGACTGGAGCGCGCCAACGAAACGGTAGAAGTCACAAATAATTCCAATCAGTCGCTTGATGAAGTTGCACGCATGATCGACGGCATCAGCCAGCATATGCTGCAGGTTGCTACGGCGGTTGAAGAGCAAAGTGCTACGACCGAGGAAATTAATCACAATATTTCCCGTATTCGTGATGCCTCAGAAGAGCTGATGGAATTTGTTAAACACGGCTGATACCAGACAGCTTTTATGAACGCAAAAAAGCCGGCATAAGCCGGCTTTCTTATATCAATTTCAGCAAACCCTGACGATCAATTGTCAGCGCTGACCCGGCTGTGACCAAGTATCCACCAGCTCAGTCCGCGGTAAACAAAATAACAGACAAATCCGGCGATCAGAGTATCGCTTAAAAAATGCCCGCCCTGAACAATGCGACCGGCACTGACAATGCCACCGGTAATAATCCCCGCCCACAGCCAGCTGCGACGGCGGAACACCCAGGCCAGAGACATAATCCAGAAACCCATGGCCGAATGCCCACTGACAAAAGACGCACATTTTTTACGCTCACATTTATCAGAAATGACCCAGGCCGGAGTAAAACCACTTTTACCACCAAATTCTTCCACTTGCTTCGGGCGGGCGCGATCAAAGGTTTCCTTAAATACGCTGTGTACGAGAATCCCCGGGCCCGCCAGCAGACTGACCAGAATAAACACCCAGATACGGCGCTGCCCCTTATCAATACCGTGCTTTACAAACGTAAGGCCGACAGTGATCAGTAACACCGGCACCAGCACATAAGGGACGTAACGGAACAACGCGTAAATGGAATCAGACAGAGGATGATGATTCAGCGGCCAACTGTCGGTGGCCGGATCATAAAACCAGCCGCTGACGATCAGATCAATCTGCGGAAACAGAATAAATACAACGGACAGCAGCGCAAAAAACAGCCAGTCAGCGTGTTGCTTCAGCCAGCTCATGACGACCCCATGCAAAAAGATATTGAACGCGCAGGATACCGGTTTTGCCAGCACTCTGCATTTTTCCAACACCCTCAGTACAGCGGACATCTGTAAGTAAAAGTCAGGGCCTGCAGCTGAATGATCCTGGACTGTAACGACAAGCATTTCGACGCTTCACACCCGGTCTCCAGCGATCAGCTATCCTTGGCAAGCACAAACCTTAATGTTATGTTATAACAACTCATTAAAGGAGAATACTGTGCTTCCCACTGAACCCCATGCAAATGACCCACGCCTGCTCGTCACTGTTTTGTCGGGCTTTCTTGGCGCAGGTAAAACCACCCTCCTCAATCACATTCTGACCAACCGCGACGAACTGAAAGTTGCCGTTATCGTGAACGATATGAGTGAAGTAAATATCGATGCCTCATTCGTCCAGAACGAAGTCGAGTTTCGCCGCGGCCAAGAAAGGATGGTGGAAATGAGCAATGGCTGTATTTGCTGCACCTTGCGCGAAGACCTGTTAATCGAAGTCGGTCGGCTGGCTGCTGCAGGTAAGTTTGATTATCTGGTTATTGAAAGCACAGGGATCGCCGAACCGCTGCCTGTGGCGGAAACCTTTACCTTTGCAGACGAAAATGGTGTAAGCCTGTCAGACATTGCCCGTCTGGATACAATGGTTACGGTAGTTGATGCATTGAATTTTCTGCAGGATTTTGAAGAGGCCCAATCACTGCAGGACGCCGGTGAATCATTGGGCGAAGACGATGAGCGCAGTGTAGCTGACCTACTGATCGACCAGATTGAATTCTGCGACAAACTGCTGATCAGCAAAATCGATCTCGCTTCACCGGAACAGCTCGAGCGGGTTAAACAGATACTCCGCAGCTTAAACCCGCGGGCAGAAATAATCCCTATGATTAAAGGTAACGTCTCTCTTAAAAAAGTATTGGGGACCGGAAGTTTTGACTTTGATCAGGCTGCAACAGCCCCAGGCTGGCTGAAGGAAATGCGTGGCGAACATACACCGGAAACAGAAGAATACGGGATCACCAGTTTTGCCTACCGTGCACGCCGTCCATTTCATCCGGGAAAGTTTTATGAATTTCTCCATCAGGATTGGCCATCAGGCAAACTGATCCGCTCCAAAGGTTACTTCTGGCTCGCCACCCGGCCGCAATTTGCCGGTCAGTGGAGCCAGGCTGGCGGGATTGCTCACCATGGTTTTGCCGGTATGTTCTGGAAGGCGGTTCCTGAAGAACGCTGGCCTGAAGACGACGAATCCGTCGCATATATAAAGGAAAAATGGGTTGAGCCCTTCGGTGATATGCGCCAGGAGTTAGTGTTTATCGGCCAGAATCTGGATGAGGATGCGATCAGAAGCGAGCTCAATGAATGCCTTCTTACTGACGATGAGTTGGTTGAGGGGCAGGAAGCCTGGCAACGGTTGCCCGACCCTTTTCCGGTCTGGAGCTGAAAGATGAACAGCGCGCAAAAAATCGTCCAGTTACCGTCGATGCATTCCGGTGACGATTGGAATGCTTTAACGTACATCTACGAAGATCACATCAACCTGGCCGTTAGCCGTCAGGTGATTCAACCTTCGACAGCACTGCAGCGGGCAACCGATGCCCTGCTGCAACAGGCACACACTCCCGCCCTGAGAATCAGTGGTACGGCCGCAGAATGCCGTGATTCGGTTTTGCAGGCCTTCCCGGATTCCACCAACATCATCGCCCTTGCCGATACCGTGTATCTGCTTGCCGATGCTTTCTCCACCCTGTTCGATCTGCAGCGTGTTGGTCTGCGCCTTGATCGGCCTGATAAAGCCATGTGTCCACGCTTTCATGTCGATCGTGTTCCGGCAAGAATGATTACAACTCTGTCGGGAGTGGGGACAGAATGGCTGACCGAGAGTGCAACCGACCGCTACGCACCGGGACGCAATCTGCACCGTCCGGGGAGCGAAACACAGCAGCTTAATGCATTGGAAGTCGCCCTGATGAAGGGCGAAGAATGGCAAGGCAATGAAGGACGAGGTTTGGTTCACAGGTCGCCCGACCTGAATACCGGTGAAAAGCGCCTTGTACTGACGCTGGATTTCGCCTGACGGAAAGCCGGTGCTTAACGCCGGCTTTGATCAAGGTAGGGGCTGATCTTATCCAGTTTCATACTGTATGCAGATTTGCCGACTTCATTTTCCTGCAGATCTGCCTGCAAAGTGCCTTCAATCCAGAACGGATCGTAAATACTCTCCAGCTCAATCCCCTGAGTACTCTTTGCCAGAATTAACTGATTTGGCGGTGGTGGCGGCAGATGAATACAGGCGCCGAAATACGGCACCAGGAAAAATTCCGTCACCACCTGATTGTCATCAAATTCAAGCGGTACGATAAATCCGGCAATGCGGATTTTCTGATCATCGAACTCGGCTCTGACATTGGTGGACTGCAGCGCCCGCTCCCACTCATTTTTCGGCGCAGTGTCTTTACTGCTGTCCATGGCCTGCCCGACAGCCGTTGCCATCTGATCTTCAAAAGAGCCTTCCTGCACATTGGCCAGCTCTTCCGGCGGATGAGACAGCGCCTCATAGTCTTCATCCGGCAGCAGGTCGGCGAATTCGATTTCGCGGTATTCGCCCCCGGTTTCTGCCGCGGCCGGGCCTGCAGCCAGCAACGCCATCGTCAGAGCGGCCACTTTTAACCAACCATTAGATTGCAAAGGCAAACTCAAAGACAAACTCAATCGCACACAAAACTCCGGATTTTCGATTAACACTATCTGCGGTCGTTTATACCACGGACGCTCACTGGCTTATATCGCCAGAAGTTCAGAAAGGGTAAAGGCAAAAGACGTTATCTGTTTGCTCTCTGCCTTTCCTTTACTCAGTACCTTGCCTTTACGCTGCGCCTTCCTTTGCTCCGCACCTTCTCTTTACTCCGTGCCTTCCCTTTACATCATGAATTGTTATGGTATAACATCACTATAAGTTACACTATAACATATCAACCGGTCATCGGACCGGACCTGGTCATCTTTGTTCCAACTATTCAGACAGGACTTCCGCATGAATCCACGCTTTTCCCGCTCCGCCCTGAGTATCTTCATCGCTTCTGCAGGACTGATGCTGGCCGCCTGTGGTGGCGGCAGCAGTTCCGGAAGCAGCACAGATAACGCTGATGACAGCGGTGATCACACCCACGAAGAACACGAACATTCAGGCCGGGTACTGTTCTCTGAGTCTGCCAGCACAACATTACAGGTGTTTGACCAGGCGGAAGAAATACTGGAAACACTGGACGGCAGCGCAGCTGCCAATGGCCCGTCTCTGGTGTTGGCCGACAACGGCCTGAGTGCGGCAGTGGTTAATGCCAGCGTTGTGCAATTCGTCAATGCCGGTCTTCACGAAGAGGAACACGAAGAAGAGGAAGGGGCTGAAGAAGAACACGACGAAGAGGAACACGGGCACGAAGAAGCCAGCCTGATCGACTTCACTCTGTCCGGCAGCAGCGTTGGCCCGGTGATTACCTCCCGCGGTCATTTTTCTGTATTGGTGGATGGCGCCACGCATTTCGTCCCTACCGATGATATTGAATCCGTCAGCGCAGCAGAAACGTTTGATGCAGCAACACAGAGCTATCCTGCAGTAATGCTGAATGAAGCCAGCGAAACAATTCTGGTCTTCAATGAATCAGAAGCTATGATCGGCAACTTCGATAGCGCATCAGATGCTGTTGTTAATTGCTCCTCTCCCTATCTGGCAGCCGAAAGCGAACATATCACCCTCTTCGGCTGTGGTTCCGACGCTCTGTACTTTATTTCTCAGGAAGGTGATTTTGATGAAATTCAATCGGTCACCCTGCCCGATGGTGTAAGCGCGTGGCCAACCCAGTGGATCACCAATGGCGACAACATAGCTGGCTATTCTGCCGGCCAGATTATGTCTCTGAGCACAGAAGAAGATGACGTCACAGAAACCGTTACCGTTACGGCGACTGATGTTACCGCTGTTATCTCACAGCAATTTACCCCAGGTAATTTCTGTACCGCGGCCTTCGCAACTGAAGAAAGCGATTACGCTGCAGTCGCCAGTGATGATGGCTTCCTTTATGTGATTGACACTGAAACCGACAGCGCCAGCCGTATTCAGCTGGAAGAATCCAACCCTGCGTCATTAGCCTGTGGAGACCTGTTTATTGCGCCTGCGGCTGAAGGTTTTATGGTTGTCGATAATGCTGCCCACCAGCTTTATGTCGTCGACAAACATGAAGACGCCAGCAACTTCCACATTCACAGCATCGTGGATCTGAGCAGCGACGTCTCTGACGTACAGGATATGGTGTTTATGCATGCCATCGAAGGTGGTGAGCACGATCACGAGCACTGATAAAACAGAACACTGAGTTCTGTGCGCCCGAGTTTATGACCGTCAGATGGTCATAAACGCGGGCTATTTTCGTTTATGTACAATTGTTTTTCTGAACAACTCCCTGTTAAAACCGGATACTCCCATGCTGAAAAAAATCTCTGTTGCCATTGCTCTGGTTAATATTGCTCCTTCCCTGCATGCTCACACCACAGAGCTGGATACTGTGGTCGTAAGCAGTGCCGGACAGGATGCCATTGCCGATGTTGCGCAACCGGTCACTGTACTGGACCGCGACGCCATTGATGAAAATCAGGGCGATACGCTGGGAACCCTGCTGGAAAATCAGCCCGGTATTTCCAATGCTTCTTTTGGCCCGGGTGTTGGCCGGCCAGTCCTGCGCGGCATGGGCGGCAGCCGGGTTAAATTATTGGTCGATGGTGTAAACAGCAGCGACGTGTCAGCCATGAGTTCTGACCATGCACCCATGGCCGATGCCAGCGCCTCAGAACAACTGGAAGTTATTCAGGGGCCGGCAACACTGCTGTACGGTGGTGGGGCAATTGGCGGTGTGGTTAACCTTATCGACCGTCGCATCAGTGAACAGGGAATGAGTGAGGCCGACGGCAATATCCTTGGTGAAGTGTCCGCATCCTACCGCAGTAACGACAACGCTCAGAACATTCAGGCACGCACCGATATGGGCAATGAAAACTGGGTGTTGCATCTGGACGGCTTCAGCCGCAGCAGTGATAACTACCAGACTGACGGTGAAGATATTGAAAATACCGACACTGAAAGTTCCGGTGGCAGTGTGGCATTAAGCCGTATCGGCATGCAGGGTTTTATTGGCATGAGTGTGTCAACGCTGAGCTACGATTACGGTGTGCCTAATGAAGAAAATGAAGATAACCGCGTACGCCCCGATCAGACCCGCTACGATATTAAAGGCGCCTGGCAGCCGTTAAATTCCTCCTGGCTGGAAGAGTGGCGTACCGAAATTAATTACACCGACTATGAACACGATGAAACCGACGAAGGCATGGTCGTTGGTTTATTCGATAAAGAAACCACCAGCTTGCAGACCCGCTTACGTCATCAGATGTTTGCTGGCTGGCAAGGCAGCATCGGTTTACAGGCCAGCAAACAGACGCTAAAGCTGTGTCATGATCACGGCGGTTGCAGCAGCATCCCGGATTACAGCGACTTTGCATGGGACGGTTCTCAGGGCGCCAACCTACTCAATGTCGGCGGATACAACTTTGCCCATTCCACACCGATGCCAGAAACCGACACCACAGATTTTGGCCTCTACTGGGTAGAAAAACGCCGATGGCAAAGTGCTGCCGCAGCAGACTCAGAAACCGGGGGGCTGGGTGGCACAGTCGAATTTGGCGCACGTGCAGATCAGAGAAAAATCGAACTGGACCCGGATACCATCAATCCGGCGCATCGCCAGCAGAGCAGCTATTATGACGACACACATTTCACACCGCTGACACTGTCTGCAGCATCAACCATTGAACTGTCTGATACACAGATCATTGGCCTCAGCCTGGCACGTGCCCAACGCGCTCCGGATGCAGAAGAAATGTTCTGGAACGGCGATCATCATGCAACCTTTTCCTTCCAGCTGGATAATCCGGATCTGAAGGAAGAAACCGCTTACACGCTGGATATTAACTGGCGCTATACCACGGACAGCGACAGTGTGCGCATTGCCCTCTACCACTACGAATATGAAGATTATATTTACAATGATCTGAAAGGTTTTGCCGATCCTCTGCATGGCAATTTTGTCTATCGTCATGAACAGGCAGATGCGCGCTTTAATGGTGGTGAATTCAGCTGGCAGCATATTTTTAATGCCAACTGGCATCTGGATCTGAATGCCGATTATGTACGCGCCAAACTGAATGATGGCGGCAACCTGCCACGCATTGCTCCGGCCTCAGCTCTGCTTGCCATTAACTGGCAACATAATCTGTGGCAGGCGCGTCTGGAAAATAAACTGGTGGCGGAGCAGTCCGACACGGCTGAAAACGAAACCAGCACCGACAGCTATAACATGGTTAATGCCAGTGTGAGCCGTGCTATTCTGCTGGGGGACCAGGAATTAAAAGTACGGGCAGCGGTCAACAACCTGACCGATGAAGTAGCCCGCAATCATGTATCCTATCTGAAAGAATACGCGCCACTACCAGGACGTTCTTTACAGTTAGGCGTTAACTGGTCGTTCTGAGCGAATAAAAACGGCTGAATTAAAAGGCAGTGTGAATGACGACTGAAAACGATAGACAGATTCTGGCACTGAAGGACGTGCGTTTCGGCTGGAAGCAGCAGAATCTTCTGCATATTCCTGAGCTGAGCCTGAGCAGCGGCGAATCTCTGTTTATCACGGGGCCATCGGGCTGCGGTAAGTCCACACTGCTGAAATTAATCACCGGACTGCTGACTGCCGACAGCGGAGCGGTCATTGTTAATGACCATGACCTGTCGCAGCTCAGCGCGTCAGCAAGGGATCGCCTGCGTGGGCAAACTATGGGAGTCATCAGCCAGACCCTCAATCTGCTGCCCTATTTAACCACGGAAGAAAATCTGCAGCTGATGCAGCACTTTGCCGGACAGAGCAATAACCCGTCGTGGCAACAGCAACTTTTAGAGCAGCTGAATCTGACGGATCAACGCAAGCAGATCGTCAGTAATCTCAGTACCGGCCAACAACAACGGGCGGCCATCGCCCGGGCACTGGTTCACCGCCCACCGCTGATCATCGCCGACGAACCAACCTCTGCTCTGGATGACGACAATAAAGACGCTTTTATGAAGCTGTTAATGAGTGAAGTAAAACAGCTGAATTCCACGCTCATCATGGTCAGCCATGATCTCAGCCTGCAACCTTATTTTACTCATACCGTTCATCTGCCACGAATTAACTCAGAGCAGAACGGAGCATCCGTATGCTGATCAAACTGGCTTACCGCAGTCTGCTGCAGAGAAAAACTGCAGCCATCATGATTATTCTGGCCATCAGCCTGAGTATGTCCGCGTTACTGCTGACACGCAGTTTAAGCAGTGAATTGAAAAACAGTTTTAATTCCTCAGTCAGCGGCACTGATCTGATTGTCGGCGCGCGCAGCCATCCCCTGCAGGTTCTGCTGTATTCCGTATTCCGTCTCGGCACGCCAACGCAGGCAGTCAGCGCAGAACGCTGGCAGACAGTACAGGAAATGCCACAGCTGCAGTGGAGCTTTCCGATTGCTCTTGGTGATTCTCATCACGGCTTCGCCGTTATAGGCACCACCAATGATTATTTCCGCCACTTTAAATACGGGCGCAAACAATCTCTTCAGGCTCAGCAAAGCATCAGTGATGCGCAGGGGATTGAATTCAGTCACCCGCTGGATGCTGTGATCGGTGCCACCGTCGCCCGCGAGCTGGGTTACAGTGTCGGCGATGAACTTTATTTAAGCCATGGCACCCACGCCACCAGCTTCCACGTACATAAAAATATATCCTTCCGTATCAGCGCCGTGCTGGCCCCCACCGGAACACCGGTTGACCGTTCTGTGCACGTGCCCATCGCCATGCTGGAAGCCGTGCATAACGAAAGCTGGCTGCACGCGCACCAGCTGGCTCATCACCATGAAGATGACCACGGACATGACATGCATGAACAGGCTGATGATGATCATGATCACGCCAGTATGGATGAGCATGACGAAGACCATGATCACCACGCTCATGATGCTGCTGAACACGATCACGAGGAGCATGATCACGCCAGTATGGATGAGCATGACGAAGACCATGATCACCACACTCATGATGTTGCTGAGCACGATCACGAGGAGCATGATCACGCCAGCATGGATGATCATGACGAAGACCATGACCACCACGCTCATGATGCTGCTGAACACGATCACGGGGAGCATGATCACGCCAGCATGGATGAGCATGACGAAGACCCTGATCACCACGCTCATGATTCTGCTGAACACGAACATACTGAACACAGCGCCGCTGCCATTGATCATATTCACTTTGCCGACCTGCCGGCCCCCGGCAAAGTTTCAGCGGTGTTTGTCGGTCTGAAATCCCGGCCACTGACATTTCAGGTACGCGAGCTGCTCAATGCCCCGGATCAGGAACCGTTAACCGCTGTCATCCCTGGCGTGGCACTGAGTGAATTCTGGCAACTGCTGGCCAATGCCGAAAATATACTGCAGGTATTAAGTGCTTTGATGCTGATTACCGGCCTGCTGGGCACAATCGCCATGCTGCAGGTCAGCGTGGCTTTCCGTCGCCGTGAAATCAGCCTGCTGCGTCTGATCGGCGCCCATCCGTTGTCGGTATTTACCCTGCTGGAACTGGAAGTGCTGTTACTGACAGCCTCGGGCTGGCTGCTGGCCCTGCTGATCAGCGGCCTCACTCAGACGCTGGCCGCGCCACTGCTGGCCGATTATTTCAGTCTGGTGGTCAGCCCGCAGTGGTGGCCGCAGCACACCCACTGGCTGATCCTTATCAGCCTCGTGCTGAGTGTGATTGCCGGCCTGATTCCGGCTCTGTCAGCCTACCGGGTATCACGCAACACCAGTTATTCCTGACCACACTGGCCTCAGCGGACAGTCTTCTGTCCGCCGGGAACCGGTTTCCTGTCACGGCGGCTCCTACACTGACTGCACAACAATAATCAGTACAGGAGCCGCCATGAGCGCTCATAAAACCCTTTTATTTTCCCTCGCCGGCCTGACCCTGCTGACCGGCTGTAACCCGGCAGCAACCACGCCTGACAGCCACGGACAAAAAGTTTCGGCCTATACCACCGCGGCCAATCAACAGCTGCAACAGCAGCTGCCGTTAGCCGACCAGCAGGATTTCAACGATGCCCGCCGCGGGCTGATCGCCAGCCAGCAGCCATTACGCGTCAGCGCTGAACGCAACCCGGATCAGAGCGTGTGGGATATGACTCAGTACGCCTTTATTCAGGGAGAGGCCCCGGACAGCGTCAATCCCAGTTTATGGCGCCAGGCAAAGCTGAATAATATTCATGGTCTGTTTGAGGTAACGCCGGGCATTTATCAGCTGCGTGGCTTTGATCTGGCCAATATGACGTTAATCAAAGGTGACAGCGGCTGGATTGTGATCGACCCGCTCACCTCGCGTGAAACCGCAGCCAACGCCTTCCGCTTTGCCATGCAGCAGCTGCAGCCGCGTTATCCGCAGTTAACCGGCATCAGCGCGGTACTCTTCACTCATCCGCATCTTGATCACTTTGGTGGCGCACTGGGGATTATTTCGCAACAGGAAATTGATCAGCGCCATATTCCGGTGATCGCACCACAGGGTTTTATGGAAGAAGCCACCAGCGAAAATATTATTGCCGGTAATGCCATGAGCCGCCGGGCGATGTTTATGTACGGTAAAAACCTGCCGCGTGATATCTGGGGCCATGTCGGCTCCGGACTGGGAAAATCACCGGCGTTCGGTGAATTCAGTATTCTGCAGCCTAACCAACTGGTGGATCATACACTGCAGGAAATGACCATTGATGGTGTCGATTTCCGCTTCCAGTACACGCCGGAATCCGAAGCACCGGCGGAATTCACGTTTTATCTGCCGCAGTACCGGGCCTTCTGTGGCGCAGAAGTGATGTCCCGGCATATGCACAACCTGTATACCCCACGCGGTGCCAAGGTACGTGATGCCATGAAATGGAGTGCTTATATCGAAGAAGCACGGCGCCTGTTTGCCGATGCCGATATTTATTTCGGCAGCCATCACTGGCCAATCTGGGGACAGGAAAATATTCAGACCTTCCTGAAACAACAGCGTGACACCTATAAATTCATTCACGATCAGACCGTACGCCGGATGAATCAGGGCATGACCGCCGGTGAAATTGCCGAAGACCTGAAAATGCCCGCCAGTCTGGCAACGGTTTTTTCCAGCCGCGGCTATTACGGCACGCTGAAGCACAATGCCCGTGCCGTTTATCAGGCCTATATGGGCTGGTATGACGGCAACCCGGCGCATCTTGATCCGCTGCCCGACACCGCCCGTGCCGCAGGCTATGTCGATCTTGCCGGGGGTGCCGACGCCCTGTACAGCAAAGCCAGCGCCGCTTTCGCCGATGGCCGTTACCGCTGGAGTGCCGAGCTGCTCAATCATCTGGTCTTTGCCCAGCCGGACAACGGCAAAGCCCGCGAATTACTGGCCAGGAATTATGACCAGCTGGGTTATCAGGCGGAATCCGGGCCGTGGCGCGATATTTATCTGACCGGGGCAATGGAACTGCGTGACGGTAAACCCGACAGCGGTATTAACCTGGCAACCATGAAAGAGATTTTCCTGCAGACACCGGTCAGCAACTTCTTTGATACCCTGTCGGTGAGGCTGAAAGCCGAAGATGCTGCCGATAAAGACTGGCGTATTGCCATCCGCTTTACCGACCTGCAACAGAACTATCTGCTGTGGATTGAAAATGCCGTGCTGCATTACCGGCCACTGGCAGAGAACGAAACGCCGGCCACCGATGCCACACTCAACCTGACCCATCCCCTGTTTGTCAGCATGCTGACCGGGGAAGCCGGCATTAAGGATACGCTGTTTTCCGATAACCTCAGCGTGGATGGCAGCACACTGGATCTGATCCGTTTCTTCTCACTGTTTGAGCAGCCGGATCCGGCCTTTGCCATTGTCCTGCCGGAATAATCGCCGCCGCACTCAGCGCCCGCGGCGGAACTGCCCGGGCGTCTGCTGAAACCAGCGCTGAAACGCGCGGCTGAAATTACTGCTGTCACTGAACCCCAGCCGCAGGGCCACCGAAGTAATGGTTTCCTGCGGCCGGCGCAGCCAGTACTGCGCCATTTCCCGCCGTACCTCCTCCAGTAACTGGCGGTAGCTGGTGTTTTCCTGCTGCAGATACCGGCGCAGCGTCCGCTCACTGAGATTGAAAACCTGCGCGATATCAGCCAACCCCGGCTCGCCCTGTTCCAGCATGGCCTGCAGGCTGTTACGGACCCGTTCCGACCAGCTGAGCGCGTTCATTTTATGCAGATACTGCTCAACCAGTGCTTCATTGGCCGCCGCCATCTGTTCATCACCGGGCAACGCCATGGCCGCCAGTTCAGAACGGCTGAACCACAGGCAATTGGTGGCCGCCGCAAAGCGCACCGGACACTGCATCAGCCGGGTCCAGGGCTGGCCACCAGCGGGTGGTTCACTGCGCAGCAGTTCGACTTCATCAAGAATGCGGGTACGGCCGGTCAGCTGGCGGGCAAAGGTGACG
>MDSZ01081233.1_pt1 | contig 73518 bp, 75 predicted proteins | sample 811201 | NCBI WGS metagenome assembly MDSZ01 (sample SAMN05326647, study PRJNA326480) | marine metagenome | isolation source: seawater | place: Indian Ocean: North | collected 2010
CGGCTCGTCGCTGCGCTGCAGGTGATGGATCAGCTCGTCGACCAGATTGGACCAGTTGTCATTCACCGGGAAACGCGGGTCGTGGCCGTGCTGCTGCAGGTGCCGGACCTGGAAGTCCGGCGCCAGGGCTGCGAACAGCTTGCCGTAGGTCGCGGACGGAAAGCCGTTGGCGTGAGCGAAGAAAAGCGGCTGCGGCATGCATGAAACCCGAGGAAGTCAGTACCAGCGCGATTCTCCGGCAGCCCGCCAGGTACGACAATGACCGTAACCGCCATTGATGGCGGCGCAATGGTCAGGACTATAACAACAGGCGGCCGACGATACTCGCCGCCACCAGCAGGAACACCAGGCCGCAGACGAAATCGATGGTCGGCGCCACCTGCAGCAGGCGCTGGCGCATCAGCGGCCGACTCAGGGTGATGCCGAGCAGGCTGAACCAGAACAGGCTGAGGCCGAACAGCAGCGCCGCGCAGGCCATCTTGCCGGGCAAGGACATGTCCGCCGGCACCAGGCTGGTGAGCAGCGCGAGGAAGAACACCAGCGCCTTCGGGTTGCCCAGGTTGGTGAACACGCCCCGCAGCCAGGGACCGAACACCGAGGGCGCCAGTTCGCCGTCCAGGCGCCGATTGCCCGGGGCGCCGCGCCACCAGGCCTGCACCGCACCAATACCCAGCCAGGCCAGGTACAGCGCCCCGCCGACCTGCAGCAGGTCGAACAGCCACTGCGTACGACTGAGCAGCAACGCCACGCCGCTGAGCACCAGGGTGCCGTGCAGGAGAATCCCGCAGGCCAGGCCCAGCGCGCTGAGCAACCCGGCACGCTGCCCCTGGTGCAGCGCCGTACGCACGACCAGCGCCACATCGGGGCCGGGACTGATGAGCGCTACCGCGAACACGGCAGCCAGCGACAGCAAGACGGACGTCTCCTGCATGGTGAACTCCACGAGATTGAAGGGATGAATCGGGGCGGCTGGGCTCAGCGCTGACGCAGTCGCGCGGGTGGCAAGCCGTAGGTGCGACGGAACAACCGCGAGAAATGCGCCTGGTCGTAAAAGCCCAGGCGCAGGGCGATGTCGCTGAGCGACTCGCCCGCCAGCACCAGCGGCAAGGCCCGCTGCAGACGCAACTGCGTCAGCCACTGATGCGGCGGCAGGCCGGTGTGCTGGCGAAAACGCCGCAGCGCCTGCCAGGGGCTCATCGCGCAGAAGGACGCGATTTCCTCCAGCGAGGGCGGATCGTCCAGGCGACTCTCCAGCCACTCGCGCAGGTGCTGCCAGGTACGGCTGTCGAATACCCGGTCGGGCTCGCTGACACGCAAGGTCGAGCCCATGTCCAGCAGATAGGCCAGCGCTTGCCAGAGCGCGCTTTCCTGCGCCAGCGTCGAACCTTCGAGCATGGCCGCATGAAAACGTTGCAGATGCTGCGACAGCAGCGGATGGCGCAGGCTGGTGGTGGTCAGCCTGGGCGCGCCCTGGCGCCCATCGCTGAGGGTCCGGCTGGCCTCGTCGAGCCAGTGCGGGTCGAAGGCCATCACGCGGATGCGATAGCTCTCTCCCTCCAGGCACGCTCCATCGTGGATCCCCTCCGGCGCCATCAGCAGCACATCCCCTGCCCCGACCTGGCGCCGCTCGCCGCGATAGGCATAGCGATGCTGCCCCTGGATCAACAGGCCAACGTGGTACTCCAGGTGGAAGTGCCGGGGGAAGGCAAAGCGGCGGTACTCGGCGTCGATCAGGCGAACGCCGGGCAAACTGCTCTGGATGTGAGTGATCTGGTCCATGGCGCCTACTCTAGCGCCATGTGCCGGGTAAATCTTGGATGAAATTGCAGCCTCGGCACCCACTAAAGGGCGCCGCTGCCGGGTTCGCAAAGGCTGCTCACGATCTCGACGGCGTAATCACCCGAAGACGCGCGGTTCAGCTGCTGCAGATGCGCATCTTGAGGGGAGTTTCAACAGCGCTTGGCCAACGCGCAGCAGATCGTCGACAGGCGATCAGGCCTTCGGCGGCTGCTCCCCCAGGGGCACGATGGCCATGGTCAGGCGCGAGATGCAGCTGGGCTTGCCATCGTCACCGCTCAGGCGGATATCCCAGACGTGCGTGGTGCGCCCCAGGTGCACCGGGCGGGCCACGGCATGCACCCGGCCACTGCGCAGGCCGCGCAGGTGGTTGGCGTTGACCTCCAGCCCGACGCAGTAGAAACGCCGGTTGTCGATGCACAGGTAGCTGGCGGTGGAACCCAGGGTTTCCGCCAGCACCACCGATGCCCCGCCATGCAGCAGGCCGTAGGGTTGATGGGTGCGCGCGTCGATCACCATGCTGGCGCTGATGGAGGCGTCGTCGAACGACTCGAAGCGAATGTCCAGCACTTCACCGACGGTGTTCTTCAGGGTCGCGTTGAGTTCATCGAGATCGGGAGTTCGTTGCCACAGGCCCATGCAGGTAGTACCTCACGTCCACTGGAGACCGGGCCGGCATGAACCGGCCCACCCTGTTCAGTCGTGCCAGAGCACCGCTTCGCTGCGCTCCTGCCACTCGGCGAAACGCTCGCCGTAGGTGCCCTCGATCACCGCCCGCTTGATCTTCAGGGTCGGGGTGAGGAAGCCGTTCTCCACCGCCCAGACCTCCTTGACCAGGACCAGCCCCTGCAAGCGCTCATGCTGATCGAGACGACCGTTGACCTCGCTCAGCAGGGCCTTGAGGCTGCTCTCAAGATCGCTGCGGCTGTCATTGGCCGCCTCCTGCCGCCCCATCTCGGAGAGCACGCACAGGGCGATGGGCTGCGGCAGCCCGTCGCCGACCACGCAGACCTGCTCGATGCGCGAATGTTCGCCGATGCGGTTCTCGATCGGCGCGGGCGCCACATACTTACCCTTGCTGGTCTTGAAGATTTCCTTGATCCGCCCGGTCAGGCGCAGATTGCCCTCGGCGTCCTGCTCGCCCTTGTCACCGGTGCGCAGGAAGCCGTCGTCGGTCAGCGCTTCGGCGGTCTTGATCGGGTCCTTGTAGTAGCCCTGCATCGTGGCGCCACTGCGCACCTGTACCTCGCCGTCCTCGGCGATGCGCACCTCGACGCCCGGGTTGTTCTGGCCGATCCAGCCCTGCTTGAAACTGCCGGGCCGGCATACATGCGAGTAGCCGCAGTTCTCGGTCATGCCGTAGACCTCCTGGATTTCCATGCCCAGACGGCGATACCAGTTGAGCAGCGCCTCGGGGACGGGCGCCGCACCGGACAACGCGTAGCGGATGGCATCGAGCCCCAGCCCGGCGAGCACCTTGCGCCCGACCAGTCGGCCGATGATCGGCAGCCTGAGCAGGCGGTCGAGCTTCTGTGCGGGCATCTTGCCGTACACGCCCATCTGGAACTTGGTCCAGATCCGCGGCACGCCGAACATCACCGTCGGCCGTGCGCGCTTGAGGTCTTCGAGGAAGGTGTCCAGGCTCTCGGCAAAGAAGATCGTCTGCCCGGCATAAAGAGACGCCAGCTCGACGAACATGCGCTCGGCAACGTGACACAGCGGCAGATAGGAGATCAGGCGATCGTCCTCGCCCACGCCGAACAGCGCGGTGGCGTGGCCGGCAGCGAAGCCGAAGTTGGAGAAATTGTGCATCACCCCCTTGGGCATGCCCGTGGTGCCGGAGGTGTAGATGATGGTGGCCATCTGATTGGCCGCCGGCTTGGGGTCGTCCTGGATCGGCGTGCTGCGCTGCAGGTCGTCCCAGCTGTAGTCGAAGTCGCCCGGCGCATGCAGTGGCAGGCTGATGGTCGGCAGGCCCTGCGGCACGCCCGGCGCCATCGCCGCCCAGTCATCGAGCTTGCCGACGAAGGCCAGCGCCGCTTCGGAGTGCTCCAGCACCTGTCGCATCGACTCGGCGGTGAGGTTGGGATACAGCGGCACGGAGACATGGCCGGCCATCCAGATCGCCAGATCGCTGATGATCCAGTGCGCGCAGTTCTTGGAGATGATGGCGATGCGGCTGCCCTGCGGCAGTTCCCGGCTGCGCAGCCAGCTGGCGGCCCGCCGCGCCTGGTCGCCGACATCGGCCCAGCTCAGTTCCAGCAGCTGACCGCCACCCAGCGGCTGCACCATGTAGCGTTTGTTCGGGTGCCTTGCTTCACGTTCGTAGAACAGCTCGAGCGGCAAACGGATTGCATCAGCCACAGGGCTTCCTCCTTGTTGTTTTTGTAGGAATCAACCAAGCACTTGCTTGGTCGACTATTCCACGCAGACACAGGAGGCGCAAGTTAAGAAATGTTTCTCGACAGGACACACTTCGCCAGGGCTTGCGTCAGTCCGCAGCCCTCACGGATCAGTGCGGATGGATCAGCGCGAGCAGCTCCATCAGCCCCGCAGCCGGGATGTCGCCTTCCAGCTCGGCCAGGCTCGCGGTACGCATCGGCAATGGATCCTGGCGGTGCCCATGGACCAGCAGGCCACCCAGCGCGCCGATCAGAGGCTGGTGACTGACCAGCAGCACCTCGGCTCGCTCGCGCTCGTCGAGGTACTTCAACACGTCACGCGGGTCGCTGTCGGGCGTCAGCCAGGGCACGGTGTTCACCTTGCCAGCGAAGCCAAGCGTCTCGCGCACCAGCTCGGCCGTCTGCTGAGCGCGCACGTAGGGGCTGGCGACGATGGCTGTCAGCGGCCGGCCAGCGAGCTGGGCGGCCGCCTGCTGCACCTCGTTGCGGCCATGGGCGGTCAACTCGCGAGCGGCATCGCTCGCGGCCCGAGGCTCGGCCTCGCCATGTCGCAACAGCCACAGCCTCACAGCTTGGGCTCCTCGTCGCGCACCGGATGCGCAGCGGGGGGAATGCTGTGTGCGGCCTCGCCTTCCGGCGCGCGCGGCGTCGGCCAGTCGGCGAACGGCCAGGGCTTCTCGTCGCTGTTGAAGGTGCCGAAGCGACCGATCTGCGCCAGGTACTGGCTCAGGCTGTCGCCAAAGCCCAGCAGGCTGGCGTTCGGTGCGCCGTAGAACAGGCGATAGCCGAGTTGCAGCAGCACCACGGCGCCGAGCAGCAGCTCGGCCAGTTGCCAGACGATGACGAAGATCACCATCCACAGAATGCGCAACAGAATCGACTCGCGCTCAAGCTCCTGTTTTTCATCGCTCATGCTTCAACTCTCCTTGATTGACTTAGCGCTGCTAGAAACCTGCGGTGGGAATGAAGTCGACGTCGGTCTTGGGTTCACCGGCCATCAACAGTTCGATCACCTGAGCCAGCGTACGCCCCTCGAAGAGGATGGCATGCAGGCCCGCGACCAGCGGCATGTAGACGTCGAGCTCTTCGGCACGCGCCTTGAGCACCTTCAGCGTGTTGACCCCTTCGGCCACCTCGCCCAGGCGCTCCACCGCCTCCTGCAGGCTGAGGCCCTCGCCAAGGGCGAAGCCGACCTGATAGTTACGGCTTTTCGGTGACGAGCAGGTGACGATGAGATCGCCGACCCCTGCCAGCCCCAGGAAGGTCATGGGGTTGGCGCCGAGCTTGACGGCAAAGCGGGTCATCTCGGCCAGGGCACGGGTGATCAGCATGCTCTTGGTGTTCTCGCCCATGCCCAGCGCGGCGGCCATGCCGGACATGATGGCGTAGACGTTCTTCAGCGCACCGCCCAGCTCGACACCGAAGCGATCGGCGCTGGCGTAGACCCGGAAGGTGCGGCCATGCAGCGCCTGCTGCACGCACAGGCACAGCGCCTCGTCTTCGCTGGCGATCACCGTGGCGGTCAGTGCGTGGTCGGCGACTTCCTTGGCCAGGTTCGGGCCGGACAGCACGCCAATACGCGCCTGCGGGGCGATCTCTTCGAGAATCTGGCTCATCAGCTTGAAGCTCTTGGCCTCGATGCCCTTGGTGGTGCTGATCAGCATCTTGTTCGCCAACTGCCCGGCCACGGGCTGCAGGGCGTCGCGCAAGGCGCTCGACGGCAACGCCACCAGCACCAGCTCGGCCTGCTGCAGCACGCCGGCCAGATCGCTGGTCGGCTCGATTCCGGGGTGCAGCTTCACGCCCTTCAGGTAGCGCGGGTTCTCGCCACTCTGGCGCATCTGCTCGGCCTGTTCAGGGTCACGCATCCACTGCAGGACACGCTGGCCGTTCTCTGCCAGCAGATTGGCCAGGGCGGTACCGAAGCTGCCGCCACCCAGGACGGCAATGGGTTGAAGCTCTGTCATATGTCTTCCGAATGAGGCCATGGGTGATGGCGGTCTGCGCTCATTATACGGAGCCGAGAGTACCCGGCCAGGGCAAAAGTTCAGCACGGACGGGCAGATAGGTGGCACAAACGCGAATTACCGCAGAGTGCGCGCGCCTGCCACTGGTAAAGCCCGGCAGCTGCGTTAACATGCCGGATCGACGTCAGTTGCCAAGGACAATTCGTGCCAACAGGCAAGCCTTTGCCCGAGCCCTGCCCGCCACGCTCAGACGCGGCAGCGCCACATCCAACCAGGGACGGTAGGGCCTCGAGGCAACGCCGTGGCTGGAACATTCATACCCGCACGCAACTGATCAGCGTTGGCCCGGCGCTGCTGCTGACCCTGTTGCTGACGGGCTTTCTCACGTTCACGCGCCTGCAGGACCTGCGCCAGGAGCAAGGCCACACCGGCCAGCTGATCGCCAACCAGCTGGCGCCAGCCACCGAATACGGTGTGCTCAACGGCGACCTGAGCATCCTGGAAAACCTCCTGCGCGCCACCCTGAGCACGCCCGACGTGCGCTTCGCCGAAGTCCGTGATCGCGACGACAACATCCTGGTGTACGTCGAACGCGCCAAGGAACAGGGGCAGAGTACCCCGCAGGTGGAAGTCTTCCAGGCCGCGATTCGCCTGCACGCCTCGCAGACCCGCGAACAGCTGCCGCTGGGCAAGGTGCTTGGCAACGGTTACCTGGGGCGCGTGGTGATCGGCATGTCCAACGACACCTTCAATGCCCGCCAACAGGAAATCCTGCTCAAGGCCGGCGTGCTCTCGCTGGTCGCCCTGCTGCTGACCTTCCTGCTCGCCAGGCGCCTGGCCAGACGCCTGGCTCAGCCGCTCAGCGCCATGGGCCAGGCGCTGGAGCGCATCCAGAGCGGCGACTACCGACCGGCGCTGGTCGAACGGGGCAACGACGAACTGACCGACCTGGCCCGGCACATCAACAACCTCGCCTGTGCGCTGGAACAGAGCGGCCAGGAACAGCAGCAGGCGATTGCCGAGCTGATCCAGGCACGCGAGGAATCCGAACAGGCCAACCGCGCCAAGTCGGACTTCCTGGCGATGATGAGCCACGAGCTGCGCACTCCCATGAATGGCGTGTTGGGCATGCTGCAGCTGCTCGAGACCACCAGCCTCAGCGACGAACAGGCCGAGTACGCGGCGCTGGCCACCGAATCGACCGAACACCTGCTCAAGGTGATCAACGACATCCTCGACTTCTCCCGCATCGAGCGCGGTGCGCTGGAGCTGGAAGCCATACCCTTCAACCTGCTGGAGTTGCTGCAGAGCTCGATCCAGGTGTTCCAGCACAGCGCCCAGCAGCGCGGCCTGCAGTTGCTGCTGGAGAAGCAGGCCGGACTGGAGCAACTGGAAGTGCGCGGCGACCCGACACGCATCCGGCAGATTCTGGTCAACCTCATCGGCAACGCGCTGAAGTTCACCGAAGAAGGCCACATCCGCGTCGAGACCCACTGGCAGCCGCTCGATGAGCAGGTGCTGTGGTTCACCTGCGCCGTCCACGACAGCGGCATCGGCATCGACAGCGAACGCCTGGAACACATGTTCGACGCCTTCCAGCAGGCCGACACCTCGATTTCCCGACGCTACGGCGGCACCGGCCTCGGCCTGCCGATCGCCAGGACCCTGGCCGAGCGCATGGGCGGCACCCTGCGGGCAGACAGCCAGCTGGGCAGCGGCTCGGTGTTCACCCTGGAAATCCCGCTGCCATTTCGCACCTACAGCGAACGGCCGCATGACCATGAGAACCTGCCCCTCGGCCAGGACGCAGGCGATGGCCAGGCCGTGCTGCTGGTGGAGGACAACCCGGTCAACCAGACGGTGATCGAGGCCATGCTGCGCAGCCTCGGCTATCAGGTCAGCCTGGTCGGAGACGGCCAGCAGGCGGTGCAGAGCTGCACGCAGAACGACTATGCGGCGATCCTGATGGACTGCCGCCTGCCCGTCATGGACGGCTACGAAGCGACCCGACAGATCCGCCAGCTGCAACAAGGCCAGGATGTGCCGATCATCGCCCTGACCGCCAACGCCCTGCAGGGTGACCGCGAAGCCTGCCTGGCGGCCGGGATGAACGATTACCTGGCAAAGCCGTTCAAACGTGCGGATCTGCAGCGCATTCTGCAGCGCTGGCTACCGGTGCGACCTTAGGCCAGTAGCCCTGATGACGAACACGGGTTACAAGGAGAAATTGCAGGGTCTGTGACATTGCGCGGCCAGCGGAGTACAACTGTACTCACTGCGCTGTGACTTTCACCACAACGCAACAGTCTATGACTAGGCTGCCGGCATATGCCCACCGGGCGTGGCCGGCCAGGACGATTCGCCCAGCCTTAGAAGCGTGGGGACAATTGAGGAGCTCGCATGACAAAACAAAACGCCTACACCCGGGAAGACCTGCTCGCCTGCAGCCGCGGCGAACTGTTCGGCCCGGGGAACGCGCAACTGCCCGCCCCCAACATGCTGATGATCGATCGCATCGCTCACATCAGCGAAACCGGCGGCAAGTACGGTAAAGGCGAAATCGTCGCTGAGCTCGATATCAACCCGGACCTGTGGTTCTTCGGCTGCCACTTCGAGGGCGACCCGGTCATGCCCGGTTGCCTGGGCCTCGACGCCATGTGGCAGCTGGTCGGCTTCTACCTCGGCTGGCAGGGCAACCCCGGCCGCGGCCGTGCCCTGGGCAGTGGCGAAGTGAAATTCTTCGGCCAGGTACTGCCGACCGCCAAGAAGGTCACCTACAACATTCATATCAAGCGCACCATCAGCCGCTCGCTGATCCTCGGCATCGCCGACGGCAGCGTCAGCGTCGATGGTCGCGAGATCTACAGTGCCGAAGGCCTGCGTGTCGGCCTGTTCACCTCCACTGACAGTTTCTGAAGGACTTGCACATGCGTCGTGTCGTGATTACCGGTCTGGGCATCGTTTCCTGCCTGGGCAGTGACAAAGCAAGCGTGGCCAGCAGCCTGCGCGAGGGTAAATCGGGTATCCGTTTCAACCCTGCCTACGCCGAAATGGGCCTGCGCAGCCATGTCTCCGGCTCGGTCAACCTGAACCTGGAAGAGCTGATCGATCGCAAGATCATGCGCTTCATGGGGGATGCCGCCGCATTCGCCTACCTGTCCATGGAACAGGCGATCAAGGACTCCGGCCTGACTCCCGAGCAGGTTTCCAACCCGCGTACCGGCCTGATCGCCGGCTCCGGCGGCGCTTCCACCTTCAACCAGATGGAAGCCCTGGACACCCTGCGCGAGAAAGGCGTCAAGCGCATCGGCCCATACCGCGTCACCCGCACCATGGGCAGCACCGTTTCCGCCTGCCTGGCCACGCCGTTCCAGATCAAGGGCGTGAACTTCTCCATCTCCTCGGCCTGCGCCACCAGCGCGCACTGCATCGGCCAGGCCATGGAACAGATCCAGCTGGGCAAGCAGGACGTGGTCTTCGCCGGCGGCGGTGAAGAGGAGCACTGGAGCCAGAGCTGCCTGTTCGACGCCATGGGCGCCCTCTCCACCCAGTACAACGAGACCCCGGAAAAGGCTTCGCGCGCCTACGACGCCAAGCGTGACGGTTTCGTCATCGCCGGCGGTGGCGGCATGGTCGTGGTCGAGGAACTGGAGCACGCTCTGGCCCGCGGCGCGAAGATCTACGCCGAAATCGTCGGCTACGGCGCCACCAGCGACGGCTACGACATGGTCGCCCCGAGCGGTGAAGGCGCCGTGCGCTGCATGCAGCAGGCATTGTCCACCGTCGACACCCCGATCGACTACCTCAACACCCACGGCACCTCGACACCGGTCGGTGACGTCGCGGAAATCCGTGGCGTACGTGAAGTGTTCGGCGACAAGGCACCGAAGATCAGCTCGACCAAGAGCCTCTCCGGCCACTCGCTGGGCGCCGCCGGCGTACAGGAAGCGATCTACTGCCTGCTGATGATGGAGAACAACTTCATCGCCGGCTCGGCCAACATCGAAGAGCTCGACCCGGAAGTCGCCGACCTGCCGATCCTCTGCAAGACCGAGGAAAACGCCAAGGTCGACACCGTGATGAGCAACAGCTTCGGTTTCGGCGGCACCAACGCCACCCTGGTGCTCAAGCGCTGGAACGGCAAGTGATCGCCACCCGGCTGTAAGCAGAACGGCGCCCCAGGGCGCCGTTTTCTTTTGCCGGCTGCGCTCAGACCTTGAAGCGCGCCACCAGGCCGTTGAGGTCCACCGCCAGACGCGACAGCTCCTGGCTGGCCGCGCTGGTCTGGTCGGCGCCGGCCGAGGTCTGCATCGACAGATCGCGGATGTTGACCAGGTTGCGGTCGACCTCGCGCGCCACCTGCGCCTGCTCCTCGGAGGCGCTGGCGATGACCAGGTTGCGCTCGTTGATCGAGGCGATCGCCTGGGTGATCTGTTCCAGCGCCACCCCGGCAGCCTGTGCGACCTCCAGCGTCGAGCGCGCACGCCCGTTGCTGTTCTGCATGGAAGTGACGGCGCGCTCGCTGCCGTCCTGGATGCCACCGATCATCTGCTCGATCTCCTGGGTCGACTGCTGGGTGCGGTGCGCCAGCGCCCTCACCTCGTCGGCGACCACGGCGAAACCGCGCCCGGCTTCCCCGGCACGAGCAGCCTCGATGGCGGCGTTGAGCGCCAGCAGGTTGGTCTGCTCGGCAATGGAGCGGATCACGTCGAGAACCTTGCTGATCTCGCGTACACGTTCGGCCAGCTGCTCCACCTCGGCCGCCGTGGAGCCGACGTCGTCGCTGAGCAGGCTGATCGAGTCGACGGTCTGGCGCACCTGTTCGCGCCCCTGCTGCGCGGTGACGTTCGACTCGCGCGAGGCCTCCGAGGTGCTGACCGCATTGCGCGCCACCTCCTCCACGGCGGCGGTCATCTCGTTCACCGCGGTAGCGGCTTGCTCGATTTCGGTGTTCTGCTGATGCAGGCCGCGGGTCGCATCCTCGGTCACCGCATGCAGCTCCTCGGAGGCCGAGGCCAGCTGGTTGGAGGAATCGGCGATGCCCTGGATGGTGCTGCGCAGCACCAGCAGCAGGCGCGCCGGTTCATCCTTGCCCTCGGCCTCGATGCTCCGGGTCAGATCGCCCGAGGCCACGACCTCCGCCACCTGCACCGCCTCGCTCAGCGGCGCGACGATGCTGCGGGTCAGCAGCATGGCCAGCGCGACGGTGATCAGCGCCGCCACCAGCATCATCACGATGCCCCAGACTCGTGCCGACTCGAACACCGCGATCGATTGCGTGGCGGCATCGGCGGCGCCGCTGCGATTGAGCGCGGCGAGCGCCGTCAGTGCCCGGGAGATGTCATCGGCATGCTGATTGATCGTACCGCCCATGACCCCCTTGGCCTGCTCGAAATCGTCCTGGCGGACGAATGCGGTGATCTTTTCCTGCTCGCCCAGGTAGCCCGTCTTCGCCTGCTTGAAGCGCTCGTAGAGCGCGCGTTCCTCATCGCTGGAGATCAGCTTCTCGTAGTTGGCTTCGGCCTGGCCGAGCTTGGCCCGCAGCTCCTCGACGGTACGCAGGCTGGCCTGTACCGTCGCCGCATCCTGGCTGACTAGCATGCGTAGGGTGAGTGCGCGCAGACGCTGAGAGTCCTGGCTCAACTCCCCCAGCGCCATGACACTGGGCAGCCAGTTGCTGTCGACCGCAGCGGACTGCTTGCGCATTTCGGACATCTGCAGCAGGGAGAACATCCCGAGCAGGATCACCAGCAACGCCACCAGGCCGAAGCCCAGGGCTGCTCTAGGTGCAATGGACAGATTACGCAGCGACATGTGGCGAAACTCCTTTTACGCACGGAAATCGAGACCTCCGCCGCGTGATCCGGCGGGGGACCTGGGGAAACTGAAGCCACTCCCTGCGTAACTATCGGCACGGCGCGCCAACGCTTGATAGCGAACCTGCGCTAACGGCGCAGCGCGCTGGCCATCGCCTGATCGACCTGGTGACGCCACTCCCGGTCACTGCGCTGCTGATCCCGCGCCCAGCGCCAGTCATCGGCATGTTGCACCTGCTCGCACTGGCGAAAACCGTCATCCCAGCCCTGCGCATACAGCGGCTCCCGCTGATAGCGTAGCGGGGCTTTGTCGAACCCGCCCAGCGGGCCGACCGTCGCTCGCCCGGAGCTGCAACCGGCCTCGAAGCCGTCCACGTAGGTCGGCGGATAATCGGCCGCGAGCAACTGCTCGCGTAGGCTGGTGCAGCCGCCCAGCAGCACCAGCGTCAGGATGCCGCCGAACAGGCGCGATGCGCCCACCTCACACGCCCTCGACCAGCGACGTCAGCTTCGCCTTGAGCGCGCAGAGTGCCCAGGGGCTGGTGCTGCAGGCACCGCTTTCGAGAGCGATGCGCAGCGCGCCGACATCGGCCCCGCGGATATAGCGTTCGGCATCGCCCATGCGGTCCTCGCCACCGAAGCCTGCGCCGGCCATCTCCGCCAGCGCCTGCTCCTTGCTCCAGCCCTGGTAGATCACCCGGTACATGGCGGCGATCAGTCCCGTGCGGTTCTGCCCGTGCTTGCAGTGGATCAGCACGGCCCCACGACTTTCGCCCTCGCGAATGCTGCGCAGCGCGGCGATCACATCACTGTCGTCGACACGGTCGGTATGCATCGGCAGGTGCACCTGGGTGACCTGCGGATCGCGCAGCCACTCACCGTCGCTGTGCTGGTAGAAATTGACCACCGTGGTCACGCCCAGCCGTTGCAGGGCCGGCCAGTCAGCGGTCTTCGGCAAGGCGCTGCGGTACAGCCCCGGCCCCATGCGGTACAGGTTCAGGCGCGGTTCCAGAGATTGCGCCCAGCCCGCCGGGTGAGCCGGCTCGAGTGGTAGCGCGCTGCTGGCGCCCCAGGCCATGCTCAGTGGCAGCGCCAGCAGAGCGCCGAGGAACACCAGTGCGGCAAGACCCAGTCGAGCCAGTTGCAGATAACCTGTCATTGAAGCTGCCCTCCCATCACCAATCGAGCATCCGCGGAGTGAACGGCCGGCGCGCGGTAGAGCACGAGCCGGTAGGTGACCAGGCAGATGACCCAGTCAATCAGCAAGGTCCAGACGTTGTGCGAGAGGAAATGCGCGCCTTGCAGCATGCGTCCGAGCGAGAACAGCGAACCCAGGCCCAGCGCCACGGCCAGGGCAACGCGGGCGGCCCTTGGGCGGCGATCACGCAGGACGAAGAACAGCGCCAGCAGCGAGAAGCCTGCCGAGGCATGCCCGCCCGGCCAGCAGCGCCCGGGCTTGGCCGTGGGGGCCCGCTCGGCGAGCAACGGGGTGAACTGCTCCTGGCCGCCGAACTCGCTGAGGCTCCAGGGGCAATGCATGCCGGTCAGGGCCTTCAGCGGTGTTACCACCGAGGTCGACAGGCCCAGCGCCAGCACCAGATAGCCCAGTGGCCGGCGCCATGCGCGCAGCCTCGTCGGCAACAGGCTGAGGACGAAGCCGACGATCGCCAGCACACCGACGACGATCACGGCCTGCTTGGCGCGGTCATGCAGGATGTCCTCCAGCCAGAAGCTGTGGCGCCCGATGAAGCCCTGCCCCGGTTCGTAAAACAGGTTGGCCAGGGCGAAGTCCAGCGGGGCCGGGTCGATCAGCAGCAAGGCCGCCATCAGGGCCAGGGGGATGCCCAGGGCCAGGCGAAAGTCCAGATAACGCGAAGTCATTGAGGTCTCCTCGGCGGCACTAGCGCTGGCTGACATGCTGCGCATCGCCGCTGTCGGCCTGCCAGGCGATCAGGCGCTTCTGGTAGGCATGGCTGGCCCCCTGGTAGTAGGCGATGTCGCGGCGCAGCAAGGGGTCGGTGGTGTCGACACGCGCCTCGTGGCTGAGCCCCAGGGCGTCTTCGTGGCGACGCATGCCCTGCTGCGGGCTGAGAATGGCCAGGTCATGCCCGTCGAACAGCCCCAGGTGCTGGTAGTTGCCCAGCAGGGCGCGGCCCGGCGCGTGGTCCTCGCGCAGCACGTTGCGACCGAAGAAGGTGGACACGTAGTCGAGGTTGAGCAGGCCCATCAGCGTCGGCGCCACGTCGATCTGACTGACGACGTCGGTGTACTCGGCCGGCTTGACGTGCTTGGGCGAATAGACGAACAGCGGGATGTGGTAGTTGGCCACCGGCAGGTCCTCGCGCCCGGCGCTGCCGGCCGTGTGGTCGGCGACGAAGACGAACAGGGTGTCGTCGAACCAGGGCTTGCTCCGTGCCTCGACCAGGAACTGGCCGATGGCGTAGTCGGTGTACTTCACCGCGCCTTCGCGCCCCTCCCCCGACTTGATATCGATACGCCCATCGGGATAGGTGTAGGGACGATGGTTGGAGGTGGTCATCAGCTGCAGGAAGAAACGCTTGCCGCTGGCATGATCGGCATCGGCCACCTTCATGGCCTGGCGATAGAGATCCTCGTCAGCCATGCCCCAGGCGTTCTGGAAGCTCATGTCGGCGTCGGCGACGCTGCTCTGGTCAACGATGCGGTAGCCGTTGCCGCCGAAGAAGGCGTTCATGTTGTCGAAGTAGCCGCGCCCGCCATAGACGAACACGCTGTCGTAGCCCTTGGCGCCCAGTTGCTGGCCCAGGCTGGCGTAACCGGACTCGCGGCCGATGCGCTTGACGATCGACCGCCCCGGGGTCGGCGGAATCGACAGGGTGATCGCCTCCAGGCCGCGATCGGTGCGGGTGCCGGTGGCATACAGGTTGGTGAACACCAGGCTGTGCTTGCGCAGCTCGTCGAGGTTCGGCGTCAGCCCGCGAGTGTCGCCGAAGCTCCCCAGGTACTTGGCGCTGAGGCTTTCGATGGTCACCAGCACCACGTTCAGTGGCTTGGCCTTGCCGGGGTTGTCGATGACCCGGCGGATGTCCTCCGGGTCGCGACCGATGAAGCGCGCATTGGGTTCGCTGACTTCTTCGCGCAGCAGCCCCGCCACCGCACCGTCCGGCAAGGTGGCGTAGAACTGCCGGTAGTCCAGCTCGTTGTTGCGGAAAGCGGCGAAGAACTGATACGGGCCGTTGCTCGCCAGCTCACGCTGATAGGTGTTGCCGCCCAGGCCGCGCGGTGCGTCCTGGCCGACCAGGCCACTGCACAGGCCGACCAGCAGGGCAAGCATCAGCACGCCATAGAGCGACCGGCTGAACGGCAGGCGCGGAGCCTGCAACGCGGCGTGCAGGGTGCGACGCAGGGCGAAGGTCAGGCCGATGGCCACGACCGCCAGCAGCGACAGCAGCGGATAGATCGGGTAGGACTCGAGGATGTTGTTCACCACCTCCTTGGAGTACACCAGGTAGTCGACGGCGATGAAGTTGAAGCGCACCCCGAACTCGTCCCAGAACAGCCACTCCGCCACGGCGGTGAAGAACATCACGAACAGGCTGACCGCGACCACGCCGACCAGCATGCGCTGGTGCCAGCGCCGGCGCCACAGCCAGGCCGGGCACAGCAACAGGTACAGCGTCATGGGGATGACGGCGTAGACCAGGAAGCTCAGGTCATAGACCAGGCCGACGCCGTACAGCCCGAACAGGTCCGTCAGGGACACGCTGGCGTCGCCCAGGTGGCTGAGCAGCAGCACGCTGCGAGTCAGGAAGAAGACCGCCAGCCAGGCCAGCAGAATGATCGACAGATAACGAAGTTGCGCGTAATGGAGCCGAGGCATCGTATGATCCTTGTAGGATGAACGAGCCGAAGTCTGCTCAGTGCGCCGTGAGCCGTTCGTCAAAGCCTTGTGAAAAATTCGTCAAACCCGGGACTATTCGCCGATGCGCATTCTGGTCATCGAAGACAACCGCGACATCCTCGCCAACGTGCTGGACTACCTGCAGCTCAAGGGTTTCAGCGTCGACTGCGCCCAGGACGGCCTCAGCGGCCTGCACCTGGCCAGCACCGGGCATTACGACCTGATCGTGCTGGACATCATGCTGCCGGGCATCGATGGCTACCAGGTGTGCAAGCGCCTGCGCGAGGACGGCCGCAACGAGGTGCCGATCCTCATGCTCACCGCCCGCGATGCGCTGGACGACCGCCTGCAGGGCCTCAACGCCGGGGCCGACGACTACCTGATCAAGCCGTTCGCCCTCTCCGAACTGGTGGCCCGCATCGAGGCCATCCTGCGGCGCAGCCAGGGCACCCGCAAACGCCAGCTGCAGATCGCCGACCTGCTCTACGACCTCGACACCCTGCACGTCAGCCGCGCCGGTCAGCCGCTCAAGCTCAACCCGCTGGGGCTGAAGCTGCTGGCCATCCTCATGCAGCGCAGCCCGGCGGTGGTGCGCCGCGAAGCGCTGGAGGAGGCCCTGTGGGGCGACGACTGCCCCGACAGCGACAGCCTGCGCAGCCACGTCCACCAGTTGCGCCAGGTGCTCGACAAGCCCTTCCCGAGCCCCTTGCTGCACACCATCCACGGCGTGGGTTACCGCCTGGCGGAGAACGAGCATGCTGGCTAAGCAGCCTTTCGAACGGCGCATCCTGATCGCCTTCGTGCTGATGACCGTGATGGTCAGCGGCCTGTTCTCGCTGAGCATCGTCGCCGTGGTGCACTTCATCGAGGAGCACCTCGTCTCACAGGAGATGAGCCGCGAACTCGGCGAAACGCTGAACGAGGACATCCACCACGGGCGCCCGCCGCGTCTCGACTCGAGCACCCGCTTTTTTTCCTCGAGCAACCCCGACTACGCCATCCCGGCCGAATACGACGGTCTGGCGGAAGGCTTCAACGAGGTCGTCAGCGGCAACGAGGCGCTCTATGTCTACGTGCAGGAGATCAACGGCCAGACCTACATGCTGGTGCAGGAGCAAGAGGAATTCGAAGCCCGCGAAAATGCCCTGTTCAACGTCGTGCTGGCGGGTTTCCTGCTCACCGTGGTCGCTGCCTGGGGCCTGGGCCTGATCACCGCGCGCAAAGTGATGGCTCCCGTCACCCGCCTGGCCCAGCAGGTGCGCCATCGCGATCAGCTGCATCCACTGGCTCCGCCCCTTGCCCCGGACTATCCGGATGACGAGATCGGCCAGCTGGCCGCCGCCTTCGACAGCACGCTGGGCCAGGTGCGCCAGTCGCTGGAGCGCGAACGCCTGTTCACCAGCGACGTCAGTCACGAGCTGCGCACGCCGCTGATGGTCATCGCCACCTCGTGCGAACTGCTCGCCGAGGCGCCCCTGGCGCCGCGCGAGAAGGAGCAGCTGGCACGCATCACGCGAGCGACCGAGGAGATGCGCGAGCTGGTACAGACCTTCCTCGAACTGGCGCGCGACAAGTCCAACGAGGCGGTGCTCATGGGCACCCGTCCGCTGGCCACCATCGCCCAGGAGCAGGCCAGTCGCTGGGGCGCACTGATGAAGGAGAAAGGCCTGGACTTCCAGCTGATCGAAGAAGGCCAGGACGACGGCCGCTACAACACCACCTTCCTCGCCACGGTGATGGCCAACCTGCTGCGCAACGCCCTGCACTACACCGAACGCGGTAGCGTGCGCCTGATCCTGGAACGCGGCGCCTTTCGCATCGAGGACAGTGGCGCGGGCATTCCGCCCGAGCAGCACGAGCGCATCTTCCAGCCGTTCGTCCGTGGTGCCCAGGCGCGCGGTGAAGGGCTCGGCCTGGGGCTGTCGCTGGTCAAGCGCATCTGCGCCAAGCAGGGCTGGAGCGTCAGCCTGCAGAGCGAACCGGGCGATACCCGCTTCCGCGTGGCCCTGAGCAGCGAGGCTTGACGTTTTTTTCACATCTCTTTGACATTGCCTTGATGCCGCGACGCCTAGGGTGACGAACGTATCCATCAGCGGACGTTCGTCATGCCCAAGCCAAGCCCCATCGAGCTGGAATTCTCCCGCAAGTACGATCTCGACCACGCCCAGCACTACCTGCACAAGCATCGCGACGGCCTGGCCCGTCGCCTGTCGCACTGGCGCGACGTACAGGTGGCACGCCATGCCCTGAAGCTGGCCGATGAACCCAATCTGGTACTCGACCTGCCCTGCGGCGCCGGGCGATTCTGGCCCATGCTCTGCGAGCAGCCCAACCGGGTGATCCTCGCGGCGGACAACTCCGCCGACATGATCGCCACCGCGCGTGCCGCGCAGCCGCCCGAGGTGGTGGCCCGGATCAACAGCTTCCGCACCTCGGCCTTCGATATCGACCTGGGCGCCAACGCCGTGGATTGCATCTTCTGCATCCGCCTGCTGCACCACATCGAGTCCGCCGAGCACCGCGTCGCCGTGCTGCGCGAGTTTCACCGGGTCAGCCGTGACAGCGTGATCGTCTCGCTCTGGGTCGATGGCAACTACAAGGCCTGGAAGCGTCGCCGCCTGGAAGAACGCCGGGCGGCCGAGGGCCGTGCCACGCAGAACCAGAATCGCTTCGTCGTGCCGCGCGCAGTGATCGAAGGCGAATTCCGCCAGGCCGGCTTCGAGATCATCGGCCACCTGGACTTCCTGCCGGGCTATGCCATGTGGCGCACCTATGTGCTGCGCAAGGAGGCCTGAGATGGGCATCCTCACCGAGAAGGCCATCGGCGCCCTGCCCGCCACGGAGTTCGATCGCTGGTGGCACAGTCCCGGCGAGTGGGTCGAGCCGGCCAATCAGCGCCGTGGTGGCGAAAGTGGCGTGCTGCTCCTGCAGAGCCGGGACAACGCCCGGCCGCCGCTGTACTGCAAGCGCCAGAACGGCCACATCCATCGGTCACTGCGCCATCCCCTCGGGCGCCCGACCATCCTGCGCGAGCTGCAGGCCTACCGGGCCCTCGCCCGCCTCGGCATCCGCACGCCCAACATCGTCTACTGCGCGGCACGCCGCCAGGCCGGAGACTGGCAGGCGCTGCTGGTCACCGAAGCCCTGCAGGGTTTCATCAGCCTGGAGCAGTGGTATGCCCAGCAGATGCCCACCGCGCTGACCCGGGAGATGCTGCGCCAACTGGCCCTGACCCTGGCCCGCATGCACCTGGGCGGCTGGCAGCATGGCTGCTGCTACGCCAAGCACATCTTCGTCAAGATACGCGGCGCCGACGATGTCGATATCGCCCTGCTGGACCTGGAAAAGGGGCGCCGCCGCTGGCGCGTCGCCAGTGCTTCCCGGCACGACCTCGGCCAACTGCAACGCCACCGTGGCGACATGCCTGACGGCGACGTGCAGTACCTGCAGCAGGCTTACCAGCACGCGCTCAACAACCCCTGGGGAGTGCTGCAGCCATGAGTGAGGCTCCCGACCTCGACGCCCTGTCGTTCAAGGGCCGCAGCGGCCTGACGCGGATCCTCAACGCCACCGGTTACTCGCTGGCCGGCCTGCGCGCGGCCTATCGGGGCGAAGCCGCGTTCCGCCAGCTGGTGTGGCTGAACCTGGTGCTGCTGCCGCTGGCCTGCCTGCTGGATGTCAGCCGCGTCGAACGCGTCCTGCTGATGCTGACGCCGCTGCTGGCACTGGTGGTGGAGCTGCTCAATTCGGCGATCGAAGCGGTGGTCGACCGCATTTCGCTGAACCTGCATCCGCTGTCGAAGCAGGCCAAGGACATGGGCAGCGCCGCGCAGTTGCTGGCGCTGCTGATCATTGCCCTGACCTGGGCGCTGATCCTGCTCTGATCAGCGGACCTGGAAGCGCTGCTCGGCCAGCTTGCGATCGCCCTGATAGACGATGAAATGCCACTCGCCGGGCACCACCTCGTGGTGTTCGGTGAACTCGAACGCCATCACGTCCTGCGGCGCCCCGACCACCAGCTTCTGCTGCACTTCGAACTTATCGTGACGCTGGCCATCCGGGGTGACCACGCCAGGCGTCAGGTACAGCAGGGTCAGCGGCAGATCACCCTCGCGCTTGCCGGCCAGGCTGTAGCGCATGCCGAACTTGGTGCCGAGCCTGGCGGGAATCTCCTCGGTACGCTCGATATCCTGATTGCTGCGCGTCAGCACTCGCTCTCCAGGCTGGAAATCCTTGTACTGGCTGCTGAATACGCCGTATTCGACCGGACCTTCCACACGCACATCGGCCTGGACCAGGCCGGAGCAGGCCAACAGGCCGGCAATCAGAGTCATTCGGGTGTGATGCATGACGCGCTCCTCGTTGAAATGAGCGCGAGCCTATGACGCCCGAATGACAGGTTGATGACAACGGATCAGGGGTCGAGCTCGGCCTGCACCCTGCGCGGCAGCACAGAGAGGAAATTGTCGCGCGCGACCTTGTGCGCCACGTCCTCGGGAAGCGCGTCGAGAAAGGGGTCGAAGCCCGTCATGTAGTCACCCAGGCTGTCGAAGCGCCCCACCACGTCCGAGCCGATCATGAAACGCTCCGGGTAGCTGCTGACCAGGTGGACCCAGTCCGGGTCCGGCTTGCCGTCCGCATCCAGCAGATACGGGCGCAGCATGGTCCAGGACAGGTCGATGTACAGATTGGGGTACTGGCCGAGCATGCGTTCCAGGGTGTCGAGGAGAAAGTCCAGCTTCTGCTGGTGACGATGAATCTCCGCGCTGGTGCCGGCATGCGCCCAGATGAAACGCACATGCGGATGATTGCGCAGCGGTGCCTCGATCTCCTCCAGGTACAGCGGTTCCCGCTCGCGCTTGGAGGTGACGTTGGAGTGCAGCATCACCGGCAGGTCGTACTCCGCCGCCAGGTGAAACACGCGGGCCAGGGCTTCGTTGTCGGCGCGCGGGGCACTGCCGTGAATCAGCGCGGTCAGGTCGTCGTGCCGGGTGAACACCTCGCCGATGCCCTGCCACAACCCCGGGTCCAGTTCGAGCATGCGGCGGATATGTGCATCCGCGTTCTTGTCGTTGGGATTGAAGCCGGAGAGAAAGGGATGGAAGCGTTTGCGCTGCTCGGCCGGCAGGCGCTTGTAGGCGGCGGCGATGAACACGTCGGTGGCGCTGTACCAATAGGCGTTGGCGTCGTCACCGGCGTAGTAGCGCGGACGCTTGGGCTCGTCCTCGTCCCATTTCTTGGCCACCGGAATACCGGAAAACATCACATGCTCGACATTGTTCTCGGCCATTTTCTCCAGCAAGGCATCCATGCCGGCGCTTTCCTGGAAGAAGTCGACATAGTGCAGGTGAGCATCGCTGTAACGGTAATCGCGCGCCTCGGCGCTGCAGGCAATCGCGGCACTGAGCGCGACTATCCATGACATCTTTCGGCGTATGAGCACGTCGAGTCCTCCTGACGGTACGAGCACCATAGACCCGCGGCAGGTGGAGCAAGTTCGCCGGCCCCTTCCCGTTCGCCGCACCCCGCTGGAGCGGCCGGCACGACCGGCGCACCAGATTCGCCCGCCGCCACCCGGCACCGCCCGCAGTCAGGGCCATGCGGACGGTGCGGGATGATGGCACCTGGCTTGCAGTGCGTCGGGTAGACCGAAGAGGGGAACCATCATGCTGCAGTTGCTGCGCAAGCCCGCCCGCAAAGCAAGGGACGAGGCCGCACTGGATGCCTTGTTTCAACAACACGATCTCACCATCCGGTTGCCGGAACACTATCAGTGGATGACGCGCCTCAACGATTTCAGCGCCGGTCTCCAGCAGCGCATTCGTGCCAGCCTGGGCGCCGCCGTCGGCATCGCCGCGCATGCCCCGCAACTGGCCCGCATCGCCGCAGCCAACCAACAGAGCGGCCAGACCCTGGCGCAATCGTCGGAGCTGATCGCCAGCGCCAGCGAACAGGTCACCACCACCCTCGACGCGGAACTGGTGCCGGGTGCCGGCGCGGTTGCGCGCCTGTCAGCGGAGGTGTCCGCGACCCTGCACCAGTGCCAGGAAAGCGGCCAGGCCGTGCTGAGACAGGTCGAGGTGATCGACGCCAGCGAGGCGCAGCTGGCCCAGGTCATCCAGCGCCTGGCCGGGCAGCTCGACGAGGTGAGCAAGGTCATCGGCGTGATCGCCAGCATTTCCCAGCAGACCAACCTGCTGGCACTCAATGCCGCGATCGAGGCCGCGCGGGCCGGTGAGCATGGCCGAGGCTTCGCCGTGGTCGCAGAAGAGGTTCGACGCCTGGCAGGCCACACCACCGACGCCACCGGCCAGGTCAGCGACATCATCGAGCGCTTCCGTGAAGGCATGCAGCAGCTCGGCGATGCCGGGCAGCACATGAACCAGGCGGTGGCCGACGGTCGCGCCGGTATCCTCGCCGTCAGCGACGGCCTGGGCAGCACCCGCCAGGCCATGGACCGGCTGGATGCCCAGGTCGGCCAGATCGCCGCAGGCACCGAGCAGATCGGCCAGGCGGTGCGCTCGATCAACGGCGACGTGCAGAACATCGCCCAGGTCGCGGGTGAGCTGCTGGGCAAGGCCGGCCAGGTACTGCACCACAGCAAGGCGGTGCGTGAGGATGGCGACCGCCTGCTCGCCGGCCTGGGTGACTTCCGCCTGGAAATCCACAGCGCGGTACGTGCCAGCGTCGAACAGCTGGCCAGGCAAGCGGCGCTGTCAGGGGATGTGGCGGCTGCCGAACGCCTGCTCGGCGAAACCCTGGCACGCGATGCGCGCTTCGAACTCTTCTACCTGGTCGACAGTCGCGGCGTGCAGATCTCCGAGAACGTCTTCGCCGCCGACATCGCACAGGGCAGCGCGGCCAGTTGCCGGGGCCGGGACTGGAGCCAGCGGCCCTGGTTCCGTGCCGTGGCCGAGCAGATGCGCAGCCACATCACCCAGGTCTATCGCTCGTCGGCGACCGACGACTTCTGCTTCACCGTGTCGGTACCCATCGTCGATGCGCAGGGCCGCCTGCTGCGTGTGCTGGGCGCCGATGTACGGCTGTCGGCACTGGTGTGATCCTGCTGCACTGGGCTAGGCTGGCGGACATTGCCGTACAGCCTCGCATCCTAAGGAAGAGCCATGATCCGCATCCATCACCGCAAGGGCCTGCAACAGGCGATCGAAATCGGCTCGCACCAGCTCCTCGGGGACGTCGCGCCCGAGCTCGGCGGAGAAGGTGCCGGCCCCGACCCGCATGACCTGTTCGACGCCTCGCTCGGTACCTGCAAGGCCATGACCCTGCTGCTCTATGCGCGCCAGCGTGGCCTGCCGCTGGAAGGCATCGACGTCAACGTCGAGCGTGACGACAGCGAGGAGCGCGAAGGCAACTACCGCCTGGTCGTCGAGCTGGCGCTCAGGGGGCCGCTGGACGATGCCCAGCGCCAGCAGCTGCTGCGCGTCGCCGACAAGTGCCCGATCCACAAGCTGATGACCAGCACCGACATCCAGGTCGAGACCCGTCTGGCGGGAGCACTGGCATGAGCGAGCTGCAGCTGATCCGGCCACGTGCCGAGGACATTTCCGGCCAGCCGATCCTGCGCCCCCTGCCCTCGGCACGCTTTCGCAGCATCGGTCCATTCGTCTTCTTCGATCACATGCTGGAACAGGCGTATCCCGCTGGCAGCGGCATGAACATCGCCCAGCATCCGCACATCGGCCTGTCCACCCTCACGTACCTGTTCGAGGGCCAGCTGCAGCACAAGGACAGTCTCGGCTCCGATCAGTTGGTCGAGTCCGGCGACGTCAGCTGGATGACTGCCGGCGATGCGGTCGCCCACGTGGAGCGCACCCCGCAGGCGCAGCTCGGGCAGAACAAGCGCCTGCACGGGCTGCAGGTGTGGCTGGCGCTGCCGGAGGCCGAGGAGCGCTGCGCGCCCAGCTACAGCCACCACCCTGCGGCCTCCCTGCCATGCAGCGACGCGCTTGGCGTGCGCATCACCCTGATCGCCGGCAAGGGCTTCTGCCTCGAATCCCCTGTCGCGGTTCGCTCACCGACCCTCTACGCCGAGCTGCGCCTGGCCGCCGGCGCCAACCTGGTGATTCCGGCCGAGTACAGCGAGCGCGCCCTGTACCTGATCGACGGCGACGCCGAACTGGATGGCGAAGCGCTGCCGGCCCGCGCCATGGCCGTCATCCCTGCTGGAGAAACCCCACTGCTCGGGGCCTGTGGCGAATGCCACCTGGCCCTGATCGGCGGCGAGCCCATCGGCCCACGCCGGATGAACTGGAACTTCGTCGCCAGCAGCGCGGAACTGATCGACCAGGCCCGCCAACGCTGGGCGGCCGGCGACTGGCCGCAGGTACCTGGCGAAACCGCGCGCATCGAACTGCCGCGCTGAAAACACCCATTCACTGGCAGGCAGCAGCGGCTGCCTGCCGACCCGCAAAGGATTGCCCCATGCCCCGACTCCACTCATTGGCCTGGCTGCTGTTCCTGCCCGCCTGTGCCCTGGCCGACCTGCCTCGCTTCGAACCGCAGAACGGGTTGCAGGCCCAGGTACTGCAACAGGGCGACGTCTACGTTCTGCAGCAGCCCGACGGCAGCCGTATCGAACTGAGCATTCCCGAGGGTAACGAGATGGACGCCGCGCCCGGCTTCGAGGTCGACGACTACGACGTCGACGGTCATCCCGACCTGGCCGTACGCGTGCCCGTGGGCATGGTCAACTCGAGCTACCACCTCTACCTCTATCGCCCCGACCGGCAGGGCTTCGAGCGCCTGCACATGCCCGAGGCCCTGCTGGACCGCGCCAACTGCGGCGAGCTGTCGGAGCTGCAGGCCAAGCCGGCCGAACGCGCCCTGTACAGCCACTGCCGCAGCGGCCCGCGCTGGTATTACGACGCCTACCGGTTCGATGCCTCCGGCACGCCCTGGCTGTACAAGACGCTGCAGGTGCGTCACAACGACCCGGACGCGCCCGTGTTCTTCCACGTATTCGAAAGGACCCTCGACCCGTACGGCAAGGTCATCGCCAGCCGCGCCCTCGACGACGGTGATCAGCCCGTGAGCTGGACCGTCCCCAGCCCGCGCCTGTATCTGCATGCGCGACCGACCGCCAGCAGCCGGAGCAAGGCGTACCTGATCGCCGGTGACGTCTGCGAGGTGCTGGACCAGCAAGGCGACTGGCTGATGATCCGCTACCTCTCGCGCAAGGGCCCGCTGGAGCGCTGGGTCTCGCTCGACGAGGCCTATAGCCGCCCCTGAGGCGGCCTTGCACAGATTTTTTATTGCCTGGCGATGATCCAGTCGTCGTGCTGGCGGGTATAAGCTGCATGAGGATTTCTCAGGCCGACGGACACCCCATGGCTGCGCGCGAATTCGACTATGAAAGTACCCTGGAGGCCTGTGCTCGCCGAGACGAGCGCGCCTTCCAGGCCCTCTACCGCCAGGAAGCCGGGCAACTGCTGGGGCTGGCCATCAGCATGCTCGGCCGTCGTGACGTCGCCGAAGACTGCCTGCACGACGCCTTCGTGCGCATCTGGCAGCACGCCGCACGCTACCGGCGAGAGCTGGGCAGCGGTCGTGCCTGGGTGCACAGCATCCTGCGCTACCGGGTGCTGAACGCGCTGCGCAGCGGCACCCGCCACGTCGAGATGGACGACGGCTTCATCGAGCGTGTACTGGACGATGCCCCCCAGGCCGAAGCACAGGCCCTGGAACGCTCCGAGCGACGCTTGCTGCGCCATTGCCTGCAGCGCCTGGAACGGCCACGCCGTCAGCCGATCCTGCTGGCCTTCTATCGCGGCCTGACGCACGAACAGATCGCCCAGCGCCTGAGCACCCCTCTTGGCACCATCAAAGGCCGTATCCGCGCCGGCCTGCGCGCGCTGCAGGAGTGTTTGCAAGCATGATTCCGCACGATCCCGAAGAACGCCGCGCCATGATCGGCGAGTACCTGCTCGGCCTGCTCGACGCGCCTGACGCCGCCGAGATACGCCAGCTGCTGGAAGAGGATCAGGACGCCGCCCGCATGGCCCTGGAGTGGGAACGGCATTTCCTCGAACTGAGCGACCAGCTGCCGCCCCAGCAGCCCTCCCAGGCACTCTGGACGCGCATCAGGCACAGCCTGGGGACGACAGACACGCCGCGCAGCGGTCTCGCGGCCAGCTGGTGGAACAGCCTGCTGACCTGGCGCCTCACCACTGCGACTCTGGCCATGGCCCTGCTGGTCGCCATCCTGCTGCCCCTGCTGCAGGCTCCGCAGGTCGAAGGTGAGCGCTATACCGTCGTCCTGCAACAGCCAGGGCAAGCGGCTCAGCCCGGCTGGGTGATCCAGGTCGGCGGCGACGGCACGCTGCAACTCGAACCGCTGGTCGCCGATCGCATTCCCGAAGGCCGCACGTTGCAGTTCTGGACGCTGCAGGACCCGGCTGACGGTCCAAGATCGCTGGGGCTGGTCGAGGCTGGCCAGCCACTGCATCTGCCCGCCGAACGGATAGGCGCGGTACAGGCCGGGCAACTGTTCGAGCTCACCCTGGAACCCGCAGGCGGCTCACCCTACAACCGCCCGAGCGGACCGGTGCAATACATCGGCCGTGCCGTGCTGGCCAGCGCCAACTGATGGATCGCCGGCCCTGCGGCCGGCGATTTCACCCTCCGCAAAATATTTTCTGCCTGCCGACATCCAGCGGCGTTCTTCGCGGGTATTGCTATCAGGTGTTTCGTCGAGGCACCTGCGAAGCCACCACGCGGCTTCGTCTCGATGCTGAACCGTTGAGAGGAACCATCATGAAGCGCATTACCCTCCTGTGCACCGCCAGCCTGCTGACCCTGGGTGCAGGCGCAAGCCATGCCACCGAACTGATCGCCCTGGGCGCCGATGGCAAGCTGTTCAAGATCGATGTCGCCGACCTCAGGGTCGCAGCCAGCATGAACGTCAGCGGTGCCAGCGACCTGCGCGGCCTGGACGTGCGCCCGGCCAGCGGCCAGCTCTACGCGCTGGGTGGCAACGACCGTCTCTACACCCTGGACGCCAGCAGCGGCAAGGCAACGCCAGCCAGCACGCTGAAGACCGCACTCCCCGGCAACAGTCAGGCCGTGGTCGACTTCAACCCGGTCGCCGACCGCCTGCGCCTGATGAGCCCGGACGGCACCAACCTGCGGGTGAATGTCGACACCGGCGAGGCGGTGGTCGACGGCAAGCAGGCCTACGGAGCGGACGGCCCCTACGCGGGGCAGCAGCCGCAGGTGGTTGCCGGCGCCTACACCAACTCCTATGCCGGTACGCCGAGCACCGCGCTCTACAACATCGACCTGGCCAGCGGCAGCCTGATGCTGCAGAACCCGCCAAACGATGGTGTGCAGCAGCTGGTGGGCAAACTGGCGGATGGCTTGCAGACGGCCGCACTGGACATCGCCAGCGACGGCATGGGTGGCAATACCGCCTACGTGCTGACAGGCAAGACCCTGCACCGGCTGGATCTGGCCAGCGGCAAGCCGACCACGCTGGGAGATATCGCGAACCTGCCTGACGGCATCATCGACATCAGCGTATTGCCTGCGAAATAGCGCCACCCAGGCTGCGTCCACCGGGCGCAGCCTCCCTCATGACGGATCACGGCTCGGCGAAGACCTCGTCGAACAGGTCGTTCATCACCTTGAACGCCCGCGCGGCAACCACCGGGTGGTACTGGTTGCGTCCCGGCACGTTGGCCTTGGGATCGGTGAACGAATGCACCGCGCCACCGTAGCTGACCAGCTGCCAGTCGACCCCGGCGGCCTTCATCTCGGCGACGAAGCCATCCACCTGTGCCTGAGGTACCGCCGGGTCATCCGCACCGTGCAGCACCAGCACCGGCGCCTGGATGTTCTTCGCATCCGCCGGGTTGGGGGTGTCCAGATTGCCGTGGAACGAAACGAAACCCTGTAGCGGTGCGCCCGAGCGAGCCAGTTCGAGCACCGCGCCGCCGCCGAAACAGAAGCCGATAGCGCCCAGCTTGCGGGTATCCAGGGCGACCTCGTCACCCTGCGCCTTGAGCACCTCGACTGCCGCCTGGGCGCGCCTGCGCATCAGCGCGCGGTCGGCGCGCACGCTCGTGGCTGCGGCCCTGGCCTCGTCCGCATTGCTGGGGCGCACCGCCTTGCCATACATATCGGCGAGAAACACCACGTAGCGGCTGCCCGCCGCACGGGCGGCCTTGGCCACGGTGTCGTCGTTGACGCCCATCCAGTTGGGAATGGCCAGCAAGCCGGGACGTGGCGTGGTGACCGAATCGTCGTAGAGCAGAACGCCCTCGAAGGCTTCGCCGTCGATCTCGTAGGGAACCGCCTTGGCCACGACGGCCGCGTCGGCAAGACCGGCGAATGCTGCACACAACAGGGGAACCCATGTCTTCTTCTGCATGCTGAGACCTGCCCTTGGCAATGGTGAGTGCTCAACGATAGACCGCCGGCGGTCGATGACCAAGCCGCAGCACCCGGCAGTGTTGCACAGGACATGTCAGGCGACGGGCTGCTCGGCCCAGCGTTCCTTGATCTGCAGAATCTCCGGCAGGCAGCCGATGAACAGCTCCACCAGGCGCGGATCGAAGTGCCGCCCGCTCTGCTCACGCAGAAAGGCCACCGCCTGCTCGACGGGCCAGGCCTGCTTGTAGGGCCGCACGCTGGTCAAGGCGTCGAACACATCGGCAATCGCGACGATGCGCCCCTCCAGGGGAATGTCCTCACCGCAGAGGCCGTTGGGATAGCCGCTGCCATCCCACTTCTCGTGATGCGACAGGGCAACCCGCTGCGCCGTCCTGAGCAGCCCGGAGCTGTGTTCGCCGATGATCCTCGCACCGATCTCCACATGCTGGCGCATCACCTGCCATTCGGCATCATCCAGCTTGCCCGGTTTGCGCAGTACCGCATCGGGAATGCCGATCTTGCCGACATCGTGCATGGGCGCGGCGTGCAGCAACTCCTCCGCAGCGCTCTCGGAGAAGCCGGCAGCGAGGGCCAGCACCCTGGAGAAGTGACTCATGCGAATCACATGCAGGCCCGTCTCGTTGTCCTTGTACTCGGCCGCCATGCCCAGGCGCTGGACGATCTGCAGACGGGTGTGCGTCAGCTCGTCGACCCTGACCAGCGACAGGTGGGTACGTACCCGGGCGCGCACGATGGGCGGGCTGACCGGCTTGGTGATGTAGTCCACCGCACCGACCTCGAAGCCGTGCGTCTCGTCCTCCACATCCCCCAGGGCGGTGACGAAGATCACCGGAATCCCCTGCAGCAGCGGGTTGGCCTTGAGCTGCTCGCACACCTGGTAGCCGGTCATGCCCGGCATCATCACGTCGAGCAGGATCAGGGCCGGTTGCTCGCGCTCGGCCATTTCCAGCGCGCGCGCCCCCTCCTTGGCGAACAGCAGGCGGTAGTCATCCTGCAGTACATGCCGCAGCACCTGCAGGTTGGTGGGTTCGTCATCGACCAGCAGCAACAGCGGACGGGTATCGGCGACCGGGCTCATGATGGGGTGGTTTCCTCGTCTTGCAGCTGCAACAACAACCGATCCAGCGCAGCCAGGGCCTGATCGAAATCGAACTCGTCGAGGGCCTCGCGCAACTCGCTCATCCTGTTCGCGAAGGCCGTGCCGCTCAGTGCCTGCTCGAGCGCGGACAACGCCTGGTCGTCCAGCCCGCCCCTGGCCAGCACGGCCCGCAAGTGGCCGGCGCGCTCGCGCAGCAGGCCCGGATCAGCGGCCGCGGATTCTAGCGCATTGGTTTCCTCCGGCAACTGCGGCAACGTTTCGATGACGGCCTGCAGGGTCTGCTCGAGTTCAACCAGAAGCGCGCGCAGACTGTCCTCGTCACGCGCCTCGAAGCCCTGCTCGAGGCTGCGCCCCAGCTGCGTCAGACGGGTCAACGCCAGGTTGCCGGCAGCGCCGTGGAAGCGGTGTGCCAGTGCCCGGCCTTCGTCCCACTCGGCGGCCTCGAGGAACTGCCTCATGCTCGCCACCAGCGCGCCCTGCTCCTTGATGAAGGCGGCAATCGCCTGGGCCATGCGCAGCGGACCGCCCCACAGCTGACTGCCGCGCACCCAGTCGAACAGCCCCGTCTCCACGTGTGGCCCGCTGGCGCCAGCGGCACGGGCGGTCTCTGTCACGCCGAGCAGCCTGGCCATCTCCCAGAGCAGCGCGGTCATGTCCAGCGGCTTCGAGGCGAATGCGTTCATCCCGGCGTCCAGCGCGGCCTGACGGTCGCGGTCCAGCACACTCGCCGTCAACGCGATGATCGGTATCGCCTGGCGCCCTTCGCTGGCTTCCAGCTGGCGAATCCGCCGCGTGGCCTCCAGGCCATCGACACCGGGCATCTGCACATCCATCAGAATCAGGTCGAAGCGCTCCTCGCCGAACGCCCGCAGGGCGCTCTCGCCATCGGCGACGCAGCGTACCTGGTGGCCCCGGTACTGCAGATTGAGCTGCAGCAGTTCGAGATTCTGCGGCACGTCATCGGCCGCCAGGATGTTCAGCACCCCCAGTTCCGGCAGCGTGGTCGGTTGCTGAGGCACAGCGCGTTTACCAGCCTGCAGGGGCAACTCGACACTGAAGCAACTGCCCTGCCCCTCGACGCTTTCCACGCGCAAGCGCCCGCCCATCAGCTCGACGAGCTGACGGGAAATGGTGGTCCCCAGGCCGGTGCCACCGAAACGCCGGCTCATCGAGGCGTCGGCCTGGGCGAAAGGCTCGAAGATCTTCTCCAGGCGGTCGGCGGCGATGCCGATGCCGGTGTCCTTCACCGCCAGGCGGACCGCACCAGGCTCGCCAGAAACCTTCAGGCACACCTCGCCGTGCTGGGTGAACTTGACCGCGTTGCCCAGCAGGTTCGTCAGCACCTGCTGCAGGCGCAGCGGATCGCCGCAGAAGAAGTCGCTGACCGTGGCCGGGTAATCCAGGTGCAGTTGCAGCCCTTTGCCTTCGGCGCCGAGGCGCTGGGTCGTGACGACCTGCTCGCACAGCTCGCGCAGGGAAAAGTCCAGTTGCTCCAGCTCGATCGCGCCACGGTCGAGCTTGGCCGTGTCGAGGATGTCGTTGAGCAGCCCGAGCAGCGAGCGGGAGGACTGCTGCACCGTCGTCAGGTGCCGCCGCTGCTCGCCCGACAGCGAGGTTTCCAGGAGCAGCTCGGTAAAGCCGATGATGGCGTTCATCGGCGTGCGGATTTCATGGCTCATGTTGGCCAGGAAGCTGCTGCGCGCCGCAGCGGCCGCTTCGGCGTGATCGCGGGCGGCGCGCAGTTCCTGTTCCATCACCCGCCGCGGGGTCAGGTCAGTGGCCAGCTTGACGACCTTGAATGGCTTGCCGTCGGTGTCCAGGATCGGGTTGTAGCTGGCCTGGATCCAGACCTCGCGCCCGCCCTTGCCGATGCGCCGGTATTCGCCCGTGCGGAAATGCCCGGCGCGCAGCTCCTGCCATATCTGGCGATACTTCGCACTGGCGACCAGTTCGGGGTCGCAGAACAGCGAATGGTGCTGCCCGAGCACGTCGGCCCTGTCGTAGCCATACAGGGCCAGGGCATTGTCGTTGATGTCGAGAATCGTACCGTCGAGGTCGAACTCCGTGAGCGCCATGGCCTTGCTGATGGCCGTCACCTTGCCTTCGTACTCGGCATTGCGCCGCTTGGTCTCGGTCTGATCCAGCAGCACGCCGTCGATCCAGCGCGGCACGCCATGCTCGTCGCAAACCGCACTGCCGCTCTCCCAGATCCAGTGCTCCGCCCCGGCGCTGTCGAACAGCCGGTACTCGACGGTGTAGTTGCGGCCCTGTTCGATCGCCTCCACCACCTCGCTGGCGACTCGCTCGTAGTCATCCGGGTGGTACATGTCGGCGATCGAGCAGCGCCGGTTGATGAAATCGTCAGCGCTGCGCCCGGTCAGGGTCTGCACCGCATCGCTGATGAACAGCATGCTCCAGTCGCGATCCAGCAGACAGCGGAACGACACCCCCGGAATGTTGCTGATCAACGAGCGGTATTGCTGCTCGCTGTCGCGCAGCGCCTTCTCCATGCGCTGCCGCTCGCTGATGTCGGCGACGAACACCACGAACAGCGGCCGGCTGTCGACATGGGTGATGCCGACGCTGATGCGTATGGGCTTTTCCTTACCCTGGCGCGTCAGGCCGATCAGGTCCTGCTCGCCCCTGGGCAGGCTCAGGTTGCCGGTGCGCAGGTAGCTGGCCAGCCGCTCCTCCACCTCGCGCACCAGGCGCGCAGGCACCAGCGAGCGGATGTGCATCCCCACCATCTCCTGCGGGCTCCAGCCGAACAGGCCCGTCACCGCGGGGTTAGCGGAACGCACCCGGCCTTCGTAATCGACGGTCACGATGGCGTCCAGGGCGGTGTCGAAGATCGAGCGCAGGTGCTGCTCGCTGGCCTTGAGCTGCAGGCTCAGGCGGCGATAGCGCAGCAGGGTGTTGGCGGCCACCACGAACACCGTCAGCGCCACGGTCAGCAGGGTGATGGCGATGGCGATGTAGCCGCTGTCGACCACGGCCATCGGGCTGTCCGACTCGGGCGTGCCCACGAAGCGAGCGGCCGCCATGCCGGTGTAGTGCATGCCGCTGATGGCCAGGCCCATGACCATGGCACTGATCAGCAGGGCCCAGAGCGCAGGCAGGCGCCCTTCGAGGCCGAAGCGCACCCACAGCGCGATGATGGCCAGGCCGATGGCCACGACGATGGACAGGGCGAACATCCAGGGGTCATAGCGCAGCAACGGCGCCATCTCCATCGCCGCCATGCCGCTGTAGTGCATCGCCCCGATCCCGGCGCCGACCAGCACGCCGCCGACGCACAGCTGCACCAGGCTAAGATTGGGCCGGGCCAGCAGGCTCAGGGCCACCCAGGAGGCGCCGAGGCTGGGCAGCATCGAGAGCAGCGTGATGCCCAGGTCGAAACGCACGGCGGCACACAGCTCGAACGCCAGCATCCCGAGGAAATGCATGGCCCAGATGCCCCCGCCAAGCGCGAGCGAGCCGGTAAGAATGGTGACCTGTCGAGCGATGGGTTGAGTACTGTTGCGGGCTTCGCCTGCGAGTTGCAGCGCCATGCCCGCGGCGAATACGGAGATGGCAAGAGACAGCAGTACCAGGACGGGGTCGTAACTGCTGAGTATCAGGACGCCGGGGTCCGCACCCATGATGAAGAACAGCTCGAGAATCGACATACAACCCCAAGGAAAACGCCGACAAATGCTATCGGAATGCAATCATCTGAAACGACGGGATAGTTCTTGTCAATTGCGGCCTGTCTATCGCGCCCCATGAAAAAAGCCCGCCGAAGCGGGCTTTTCACAAGCTTAGCCGGTCAGGCGGACAATTCCACCAGCAGCTTGTTGAGGCGCTGCACGTACGCGGCCGGGTCCTTCAGGCTGTCACCGGCAGCCAGCGCGGCCTGGTCGAACAGGATGTGCGACAGGTCGGTGAAGCGGTCTTCGTCCGGCTCGGCATCCAGGCGCTCGATCAGCGGGTGCGCCGGGTTGAACTCGAAGATCGGCTTCGCGTCCGGCACCTTCTGCCCGCTGGCTTCGAGAATCTGGCGCATCTGCAGGCCGAGGTCCTGCTCGCCGATGGCGAGAATCGCCGGCGAGTCGGTCAGGCGGTGAGACACGCGCACCTCGGCGACCTGCTCGCCCAGGGCACCCTTGAGGCGCTCGATCAGCCCTTCCTTGGCCTTGGCGACTTCCTCCTGGGCCTTCTTGTCCTCTTCCGAGTCCAGCTTGCCCAGGTCCAGATCGCCACGCGCCACGTCGACGAACTGCTTGCCGTCGAACTCGGTCAGGTAGCTCATCAGCCACTCGTCGATGCGATCGGTGAGCAGCAGGACCTCGATGCCTTTCTTGCGGAAGACTTCCAGGTGCGGGCTGTTCTTGATCTGTGCGTAGCTCTCGCCGGTGAGGTAGTAGATCTTGTCCTGCCCGTCCTTGGCACGGGACAGGTAGTCGGCCAGCGACACCGATTGCTCGTCGCCTTCACCGGCGGTGGACGCGAAGCGCAGCAGACCGGCGATCTTCTCCTTGTTGGCGAAGTCTTCCGCCGGGCCTTCCTTGAGCACCTGACCGAAGGCCTTCCAGAACGCCTTGTAGTCGTCCGGCTTGTCCTTGGCCAGTTTCTCCAGCATGTCCAGCACGCGCTTGGTCAGGGCCGACTTCATCGAATCGATGACCGGACCGGACTGCAGGATCTCGCGGGAAACGTTCAGCGACGGGTCGTTGGAATCCACCACGCCCTTGATGAAACGCAGGTACAGCGGCAGGAACTGGTCGGCCTGGTCCATGATGAACACGCGCTGCACATAGAGCTTCAGGCCCTTGGGCGCCTCGCGGTGGTACAGGTCGAACGGCGCGCGGCCCGGCACGTAGAGCAGCGAGGTGTACTCCAGCTTGCCCTCGACCTTGTTGTGACTCCAGGACAGCGGGTTCTCGAAATCGTGGCCGACGTGCTTGTAGAACTCCTGGTATTCCTCGTCCTTGATCTCGGTACGCGGACGGGTCCACAGGGCGCTGGCGCGGTTGACGGTTTCCCACTCGACCTCGGCAGGCGCGTCTTCGCCGTGCTGCTCCTTCGGCAACTCGATGGGCAGGGCGATATGGTCGGAGTACTTCTTGACGATGTTGCGCAGGCGCCAGCCATCGGCGAACTCTTCCTCACCACTCTTGAGGTGCAGGACGATGCGCGTACCACGCTCGGCCTTGTCGATGCTGGCGACTTCGAACTCGCCCTCGCCCTTCGACGACCAGTGCACGCCTTCGCTGGCGGCAGCGCCGGCACGTCGCGTGAAGACTTCGACCTGATCGGCCACGATGAACGCCGAATAGAAGCCCACGCCGAACTGACCGATCAGGTGCGAATCCTTCTTCTGGTCGCCGGACAGGTTCTTCAGGAAATCGGCGGTACCGGATTTGGCGATGGTACCCAGGTGCGCGATCACTTCATCGCGGTTCATGCCGATGCCGTTGTCTTCGAGGGTGACGGTCTTGGCGTCCTTGTCGAAGGACAGGCGAATCTTCAGCTCGGCGCCGCCTTCGAGCAGTTCGGGCTTGGCCAGCGCCTCGAAGCGCAGCTTGTCGGCGGCATCGGACGCGTTGGAGATCAACTCGCGAAGGAAGATTTCCTTGTTCGAGTACAGGGAATGGATCATCAGGTGAAGCAGTTGCTTCACCTCGGTCTGGAAGCCCAGGGTTTCTTTTTGAGTTTCCACACTCATGGTCTTCTAACTCCATCTGCAGGACAGGAACCGCTATCGCGGCGGATGTCCTGCAGATGGGGGCAACCTGATGGATTTCAAGGGCCTAGGGTTCCAGCAGCTCCAGGTTGCCGATCTCCTGCGGCTTGAAGCTGAAGCTGGCCTGCCCGCCGCCGCTGCCCAGTTGCTGGCTGAGGCGAATACTGCCGTCGTCGTCAACGCCGACGAAGCGTCCCTCCACGGTGCCCCCGCTGGCGCGCTTGAGGCGCATGCTGAGGTTGCGGTACTGCTCCGGGTTGCGCTGCAGGCGTGCCAGGCTGAAGCGCTGACGACGATCGATACGCCGGCTGAGGCGCTCCTCCGTCGGGGTCGCCTCGGACGGCGGCGCGGCTTGCGCCACGGTGGCCTTGGGCAGCGCCGGGAAATGGTCGCCTTCGACACTCCAGCCCTGGCTGGCACTCTTGTGCAGGCGCAGCGCCAGGCGCTCGTCGCGCTGCTCGACCCGGGCCTCAACCTCCAGCTCCAGGCGGTCGCCGCCAAAGGTGAACGGCGGCAGCTTCAGGTCATGCACATCGCGGCTGGCGAAGCGTCGTTGCAGGTAGTCCTGCAGAACATGGGCAACGGTGTCGCGCGAATCGAAACGCCTGTCGACCTGACCGTCGACATAGCGCAGACGGTCACGATAGAGCTCGACACGGCCACTCAGGCTGGTCTTGAAGCGCGGCGGCAGGACCAGGTGAAAGTCACCGACCAGACGATTCGGCGCCTGCGGCTGCAGATCCAGGTGCAGGGTGTAGCCTCGGCTCAGGCGCCGCGCCTCGGGCAGGTCCTGCTCAGGAAGCAGCCAGCTCAGCTCCACCTCGGGCAGATCGCCGCTGTCCTGCGGCAGAACGTCGATGCGCACGGGGCCCTCGACAGGCTGTGGCAAACGGATGCTCAGTTCGCGCAGGGCAAAGAAGTCGAGCCCTTCACGCAGGCTCAGCACGCCATCGATCAGCTCGCCCTGTTGCGGCCGAAACGCTTGGCCGTTGAGCTCGCCATCCAGGTCGATGGCCAGTTCGGCCGGCGCCTGGGTTTCGGGTTTCAGCCAGTCGAGGCGAACGATCGCGGCAAGCCGTTCGGCATCCTTGCTGGCGAGCAAGGTGAAACCGACCACCAGCGGGATTACCCCCAGGCCGATGAGCATCACGGCACTGCGCGCGCGCGCCCAATGGCGCACCACGTAGATCAGGGTGAGCGGCGGCAGCAGGCTGCCCCACCCCCACAGCAGGCTCGTGGCGAAGGCCCGCATGACCAGCCAGACCAGACCGGCCAGCATCAACAGCAGACCACCGATTATCAGCAACGCATCCATCTACAGATTCCTTGTCATCATTTCGCTGCGCTACCGATCCGTTCCGTCATGCAAGCAATCACCTCGACAAGGGCTCAGGGCTCATCGACCTTGAAATGGGCACGGGCTGTGGCAATCGGCTCGGTCTGGCTGGTCTGCCAGGCATTGATCGCCACGTTGGCGACCCGTCGCCCCTGGCGCCAGACCTGGCACTGCGCATAGGTGTCACGATAATGGCCGGCGCGCAGGTAATCTATCGAGAAGTCGATGATTTTCGGCAAATGTGGAATTCCCATGAACATCAGCAGATGCAGCATGGCGGCATGCTCCATGAACCCGGCGATCACGCCGCCATGCAGCGCCGGCAGTACCGGGTTGCCGATGCAGTCACGATTGGCCGGCAGGCGAAAGACCATGTCATCGCCCAGGCGCAGGCACTCGATCCCCAGCAGCTTGGCGTAGGGGATCAGGCTGATCAGCGGGTCGTAGTCGTTCTGCTGGTGCGCGCGTGCGACCAGCTGCTCTAGGTTGAGCTCGCTCATGCCGCACCACCCTGCTGAATGTCTTGTTTCAGCTCACCGCCACCCTGCGCGGCCTTGCCCATCCGCATGAAGGCGCCGACCACGTGGGCGATGGGCTGCTCGGGGTCATCCTGATAGGCGTAGCCACGGGTGAAGATGACGTTGGGCGTCACGCGATAGCACTCGGCGAAACCGAACACATCCTTGCCCGGCTCGGCGGGATGCATGTAGTCGATGCGCAGGTCCAGCGTCGGGCAGATCTCGAACTCGGGCAGCACGCACACGGTGGAGATGCCGCAGGTGGTGTCCATCAGCGTGGTGATCGCCCCGCCATGGATGACGCCGGTATCCGGATTGCCGACGATGTGCGGCGCGTACGGCAGGCGCAGGGTCAGGCCCTTGCTGTCAGCGCGCTCGACCGCCATGCCGAGCACCTGACAATGACGCAATGCAGCAAGAAACCGCTGCGCGCGATCCTCAATCGACTGTTCACTCATCTCTCTACTCCCGACCGCACCAGCAGCAATGCCTGGGGCACTCCTGACATCCGCATGCGTTGGACAATGAATCGCAGCTGCCAGGCGCGTTTCCGGGCGGCGCCGGCGCGGCGCAACGGCCCGACACACGCGCTGGCAGGCTGCAAAAAAGGGCTGCGCATCATAGCGCCTCGAGGCGCTGCCTCACACCGGCGTCGTGCCAGCGAAACGAAAACGCAGGGAACTTGCGCAGTCGATCAAGGTTCAGAGTGGGTGTGCGCTCTTGGGGTCAACCCAGCCACCTATAACTCTCACACATGGAGTGATGACTGTGAACAAACCTCTGACTTATGCCCTTCTGCTTGCCACCGCCCTGGGTCTCGCCGCCTGCGAGAAAACCCCGGAAGACAAGATGGAGTCAGCCAAGGAGTCAGTCTCCGAAGCCATGGAGAATCTGGGCAATGCGGCCGAGGAAACCGGCGAAGCCATCGAGCAGAAAACCAACGAGGCCCTGGGCAACGAGCCCACCACCGGCGAGAAGATCGAGAATGCAGCCGACGACGCGGCCAACGCCCTCGAAGATGCCGGCAACAAGGCCAAGGACGCCGTGGACGGCGAATAAGCCTCAGGCACCTGCGAAAAGGCCCGCATTGCGGGCCTTTTTTCATTTCAATGCCGGGCTGATCATCAGCAGCAGGCTGCACGCCAGGCCCACGACCCAGACCAGGCTGCGCTGCCAGTGCAGGTCCCACCAGTAGAGCAGCAGGTACAGCACGCGACTGACGACGAAGGTCACCGCCAGCACGTCGACGAGCACGCCGTAGGTCTGGGTGACATGCGCCATCAACACGCCGACGGCGAACAGCGGGAAGGCCTCGATGCTGTTCAGGTGCGCGGCCAGCGCACGTGCGCCAAAGCCGGTAAGACGCGCCTGCTGTGCGCGCGGATGGTGGTTGTCGTAGCGACCACCACCCTCCTTGGCCATCGCCTTGGCGACCGGCGCCTTGGCGATGAAGATCAACAGGGCACTGATGAACACACACCAGAACGGCAGACTCATTCACTCTTCTCCTTGGCCACGTCCGTAGCCGGTGTTGGGGTATAGACCATCACTTCCAGTACATCCGAATGGAACTCGCGGCGGTAGAGGATCAGCACCACGCCGGTGGTCACCAGCATGAAGAACCAGGGGTTGATGAACCAGGCCAGCGTCGACATCCCGAAATAATAGGCACGCAGGCCGAAGTTGAACTGGTTCGCAGCCATCGAGATGACCCGCGCGGTGCGCTCGGCGAACGCCTTGCGCTCCTGCTCGGTGACATGGCGCTCCCCCACCATCGGCGCGGAACCGACCAGCACCGCCGCGAAGTTGTACTGACGCATGCACCAGCTGAAGGTGAAGAAGGCGTAGACGAAGATCACCCCCAGGCACAGCAGCTTGATCTCGGACAGGCCGCGGCTGGCCGGTTGCACGAAGGGAATGTCGGCCAGCAGCGAAAGGGCCCGGTCGGACGCGCCGAGCACGGTGAGGATACCGGCCAGGATGATCAGCGTGCTGGAGGCGAAGAACGACGCGTTGCGCTCCAGATTACCGATCACGTTGGCATCGGCAATGCGGTTCTCGCGCAACAGCATGCGGCGCATCCAGTCCTCGCGGTACAGGTGCAGCACGCTGGCGAGACAGGGCGTGGTCCGGCCCTTCCAGGACGCGTAGCGGGTGTAGCCGCCCCAGCACAGGACGAACCAGAGCACGGCGAGAAAGTGAGGCAGGTACGGGTAGCTGTCGAGCATGCCAACTCCTTGTATGACTGCCGCGGATTATAGCCAGAGCGCCAGGCGACTTGTTCGACAAAAAGAAGGCCGCCTCGTGGGCGGCCTTGCTTTGACGGCGACGTGCCTCAGGCAGTGGCGCCCTGGCGCAGACCGAGGATGCGGTCGAGCACCACGACCAGCGCCAGCGTGATCGCCACCGGCAGCAGCCAGCCCAGGCTCTGCCCTGCCAGCGGCAACTGGCCGAACCACGCCGGCACCTTGTCTGCCCACGGCGTCGCTGCGACGCCATCGGCCACGCCGAAGATCAGCGTCACTGCCATCACCGGCACGAAAACCAGGGACTGCGAGAGCCACAGGCGGTTGGCCAGGCTCAGGGCGACCAGCACGATCGCCAGCGGATAGAGGCCGACCAGCACCGGGATGGAGAAGCTGATCAGCTGGGTCAGGCCCTGGTTGGCCACGATCAGGCTGAACAGGCCGAAAACGATCACCACGCTGCGATACGACACCGGCAGCAGCTTGCTGAAGAACTCGCCGCAAGCGGTCAGCAGGCCGACGGCGGTGGTCAGGCAGGCCAGGGTGATGACCACGGCCAGCAGCAGGCTGCCGGTGGTACCGAAGGTGTGCTGGACGTAGGTGGTCAGGACCTGCACGCCATTTTCCGCATCGCCGGCGATGCCCTGGCTGGTGGCGCCGAGGTAGAACAGCGCCAGGTACACCAGCGAAAGGCCGATGGCGGCGATCACCCCGGCAACGATCGAGTAGCGGGTCACCAGGGCGCCGTCGCTGACACCACGGTCACGGATGGCACTGGCGATGACGATACCGAATACCAGGGCGCCAAGGGTGTCCATGGTCAGGTAGCCCTGGAGGAAACCCTGTACCAGGGGCGCCTCGCGATAGCTGTCGGCGACCACGCCGATCTCGCCAGCCGGTGCGAACAGCGCGGCACCGCCCAGTACCAGCAGTGCAGCCAGCAATACCGGGGTGATGAACTTGCCGATACGGTCGACCAGTTGCCCGGGGTTGAGCGAGAGGAACAGGACGGCAGCGAAATAGACCAGGGTGTAGATCAGCAGCGGCGTGCCCTCGTTGCCGGCGAACGGGGCGATGCCCATCTCGAACGACACCACCGCCGTGCGTGGCGTGGCGAACAACGGCCCGATGGCCAGGTACACCGCCACGGCCAGGATCGCACCGGCGACCTTGCCCAGCGGCGCGGTGAGCAGGTCCATGCCGCCGCCGACACGGGCCAGCGCCACGACGGTCAGCAGGGGCAGCCCGACACCGGTCAGGAGAAAGCCGACTGCGGCAGGCAGCAGGTTGGCCCCGGCAGCCAGGCCGGCGCTGGGCGGAAAGATGATGTTGCCGGCGCCAAGGAACAGCGCAAATGTCATGAAGCCAAGGGCCAGGAGATCCGAGCCTTTCAAACGAGTCATAGAGGGGAATACCACGGGCAGGAAATCGAAGAGTTGCGGGGGTTTCCTCAGGGATCAGGGAAACGTCGCCCGAGCGTTTTGGCTCGAACCACTGCTGGTATCGCCAGGCGCTTGTGGCGCCACGGACACGATAAGCCGCGCATATTAGCGAAAACCGCGCAGCAGCAGCACAGTTGCCGGACGAGCTGTCGAACTGGCGTAACTGCCTGTCGCCTCAGCAACAGTTACCGTGCATTTCCTTGCGGCTGCTCACGCCGCACCGTGCCAGAGCGGGCGGAAAAACAAAAAGGCCACCCGAAGGTGGCCTTTTTGCGAGCATCAGGAACGCTTAGGCGTTCTTGACTTCCCAACCGGTCAGCTCGGCCAGGGCCTTGCCGATGTCAGCCAGGGAACGCACGGTTTTCACACCCGCGTCCTGCAGTGCAGCGAACTTCTCGTCTGCAGTGCCCTTGCCGCCGGAGATGATGGCGCCAGCGTGGCCCATGCGCTTGCCGGGAGGAGCGGTCACACCAGCGATGTAGGAAACTACAGGCTTGGTGACGTTGGCCTTGATGTAGGCAGCCGCTTCTTCTTCAGCCGAACCGCCGATCTCACCGATCATGACGATCGCTTCGGTCTTCGGATCTTCCTGGAACAGCTTCAGGATGTCGATGAAGTTGGAGCCCGGGATGGGGTCACCGCCGATGCCCACGCAGGTGGACTGGCCGAAACCGGCGTCGGTGGTCTGCTTGACGGCTTCATAGGTCAGGGTGCCGGAACGCGACACGATGCCTACCTTGCCTGGCAGGTGGATGTGACCCGGCATGATGCCGATCTTGCACTCGCCGGGAGTGATCACGCCCGGGCAGTTCGGGCCGATCAGGGTAATGCCCAGCTCGTCGCAGATGACTTTGGCATCCAGCATGTCCAGGGTAGGAATGCCTTCGGTGATGCAGACGATCAGCTTGATGCCGCCGAATGCAGCTTCCAGGATCGAGTCCTTGCAGAACGGAGCCGGAACGTAGATGACAGAAGCGTCAGCGCCGGTGGCTTCGACGGCTTCTTTCACAGTGTTGAACACTGGCAGGCCCAGGTGGGTAGTACCACCTTTGCCCGGAGTCACGCCGCCAACCATCTTGGTGCCGTAGGCGATGGCTTGTTCGGAGTGGAAAGTACCCTGCGAGCCGGTGAAGCCCTGGCAGATGACTTTGGTGTCTTTATTGATCAGGACGCTCATTACTTGCCCTCCGCAGCTTTGACGACTTGCTGAGCAGCGTCGGTCAGGCTGGTTGCCGCGATGATGTTCAGGCCGCTTTCAGCCAGGACCTTGGCGCCCAGCTCGGCGTTGTTACCTTCCAGGCGGACGACCACCGGGATCTTCACGCCGACTTCTTTCACGGCGCCGATGATGCCTTCGGCAATCATGTCGCAACGAACGATACCGCCGAAGATGTTCACCAGAACGGCAGCAACGTTGCTGTCGGACAGGATGATCTTGAAGGCTTCGGTCACGCGCTCTTTGGTCGCGCCGCCACCTACGTCGAGGAAGTTGGCTGGCTTGCCGCCGTGCAGGTTGACGATGTCCATGGTACCCATGGCCAGGCCGGCACCGTTGACCATGCAGCCGATGTTGCCTTCCAGGGCCACGTAGTTCAGCTCGAAGCTGGCAGCGTGGGCTTCACGAGGATCGTCTTGCGACGGGTCGTGGAAGGTCTTCAGCTTCGGCTGACGGTACATGGCGTTAGCGTCGATGTTGATCTTCGCGTCCAGGCAGTGCAGGTCGCCGTCGGCCTTGATGACCAGCGGGTTGACTTCCAGCAGAGCCAGATCGTGATCTTTGAACAGCTTGGCCAGACCTACGAAGATCTTGGCGAACTGAGCGACCTGCTTGCCTTCCAGGCCCAGCTGGAAAGCCAGCTCGCGACCCTGGTACGGCTGAGCGCCGACCAGCGGATCGACGGTGGCCTTGAGGATCTTCTCAGGGGTTTCGTGGGCCACTTTCTCGATGTCCACGCCACCTTCGGTGGACGCCATGAACACGATGCGACGGCTGGAGCGGTCCACTACAGCGCCCAGGTACAGTTCCTTGGCGATGTCGGTGCAGGATTCGACCAGGATTTTGCTGACCGGCTGACCATTGGCGTCAGTCTGGTAAGTCACCAGACGCTTGCCCAGCCAGTTGGCGGCGAAGGCTTTGGCGTCTTCCTTGCTCTTGACCAGTTTTACGCCACCGGCTTTACCGCGGCCACCGGCGTGGACCTGGGCCTTGACGACCCACTCGCTGCCACCGATTTTTTCGCAGGCTTCTGCGGCTTCTTCCGGGGTGTCTACCGCGAAGCCCTTGGATACAGGCAGGCCGTATTCAGCGAACAGCTGCTTACCCTGATACTCGTGAAGATTCATGCTTGTCTACCGTCTTCGTTTAGGTATTGCGCATTCGGCGCTGTACTTTTGATACCGCGCCACCTGTGACTGCCGAGGCAGTCCGCCGGGCATTCCGCTGCGAGTCGAGCTCGACGCGGGCCACCCGCCGTGGTTCTGCTTGCAAAAACCACCGCGACGATGAGGCGATTACGCGACGCCCCACCTACCACGGCGGCTTACAACAACTCGGGTGGCCGGCAGATGCCGACCACCTTTCACACTTAGCGCTTCTTGCGGTTGGCGATGTGGATCGCGCCACCGTTCACTGCCAGGGCCGCTTCGTGCAGCGCCTCGGACAGGGTCGGGTGCGAGAAGACCATCATGCCCAGGTCTTCGGCGCTGGTGCCGAATTCCATACCGATGGCGCCTTGCTGTACCAGCTCGGCAGCGCTTGGGCCGATCACGTGAACGCCCAGTACGCGGTCGGTGTTGGCATCGGCGATGACCTTGACCAGGCCGCCGGTGTCGTTGGCAGCCATGGCACGGCCGCTGGCAGCGAACGGGAAGGTACCGATGTTGATGGCAACGCCCTCACCTTTCAGCTGCTGCTCGGTCTTGCCGACCCATGCGATTTCCGGGTGGGTGTAGATGACCGACGGGATCAGGTCGTAGTTCATCTGCGCCTTGTGGCCGGCGATACGCTCGGCGACCATCACGCCCTCTTCCGAGGCCTTGTGCGCGAGCATGGCGCCACGCACCACGTCACCGATGGCGTAGACGCCCGGTACGCTGGTTTCGCACTGATCGTTGACGTAGATGAAGCCACGCTCGTCCAGGTCCACGCCGCTGTCGGCGGCCAGCAGATCGGTGGTCACCGGGCGACGGCCCACGGCCACGATCAGCTTGTCGAAGACCATCTTCTGCTCGCCGTTGGCGTCGGTGAAGCTGACGGTGACCTGCTTCTTCTTGACTTCCGAACCGGTGACGCGAGCGCCCAGGCGGATGTCCAGGCCCTGCTTGGTCAGGGTCTTCTGGGCTTCCTTGGCGATCTGCTCGTCAGCAGCGGCGAGGAACTTGTCCATCGCTTCCAGCACGGTGACTTCGGAACCCAGACGGGCCCATACCGAGCCCAGTTCCAGGCCGATCACGCCAGCGCCGATGACGCCCAGCTTCTTCGGTACGCTCTGGAATTCCAGGGCGCCGGTGGAATCGACGATGACGTCCTGATCGACCGGAGCCGGCGGAATCTCGACCGGCTTGGAGCCGGAAGCGATGATCACGTGGGCGCCTTCGACCACCTGGGTCTTGCCGTCGGTGCCGGTCACTTCGACCTGCTTGCCAGCCAGCAGCTTGCCGTGGCCTTCCAGCAGGGTCACGCCGTTGGCCTTGAACAGCGAGGCGATACCACCGGTCAGGTTCTTCACGATGGTGGCCTTGCGCCCGATCATCGCCGGAACGTCGATGGTCACGCCCTTGGCTTCGATGCCGTGAACGGCGAAACCTTCCTTCGCTTCGTGGTACTTCCAGGAGCTGTCCAGCAGCGCCTTGGAGGGGATGCAGCCGACGTTCAGGCAGGTGCCGCCGAGGGCGGTCTTGCCGTCCTTGCCCTGATATTTTTCGATACAGGCGGTCTTCAGACCGAGTTGCGCTGCTTTGATGGCGGCAACATAGCCACCAGGGCCGGCACCGATGACTACCACGTCGAATTTCTGGGTCATAACGTATTCCTTCTCGAATAAACCGGACGGCCCTGTAAACAGGGCCGCCGTGGAGGAGACTGGCTTTTAGATGTCCAGCAGCAGGCGAGCCGGGTCTTCAAGCAAGTTCTTGATGGTCACCAGGAAGGTCACGGCTTCCTTACCATCGATCAGGCGGTGGTCGTAAGACAGCGCCAGATACATCATCGGGCGGATCACCACCTGGCCGTTGATCGCCATCGGGCGCTGGATGATGTTGTGCATACCCAGGATGGCGGCCTGCGGCGGGTTGACGATCGGAGTCGACATCATCGAACCGAAGGTACCACCGTTGGTGATGGTGAAGGTGCCGCCGGTCATTTCTTCGATCGCCAGCTTGCCGTCACGGGCCTTCTTGCCGAAGGTGGCAATGCCGTTCTCGATTTCAGCCAGGCTCATCAGCTCGGCGTTGCGCAGAACCGGGACCACCAGGCCACGGTCGCTGGATACGGCGACGCCGACGTCGGCATAGCCGTGGTAAACGATGTCGTTGCCGTCGATCGAGGCGTTGACCGCCGGGAAGCGCTTCAGCGCCTCGGTAGCCGCCTTGACGAAGAACGACATGAAGCCCAGGCGTACGCCGTTGTGGGACTTCTCGAACAGGTCCTTGTACTTCGAACGCAGCGCCATGACTTCGGTCATGTCGACTTCGTTGAAGGTGGTCAGCATGGCCATGGAGGACTGCGCCTCGACCAGACGCTCGGCGATCTTGGCGCGCAGGCGGGTCATCGGTACGCGCTTCTCGGTACGGTCGCCAGTGGCGACTACCGGAGCAGCAGCGGCCGGAGCGGCAGCCGGCTTGGCAGCAGCGGCCGGCGCGTTCTTCTTGGCTTCGACGGCGGCGACCACGTCTTCCTTGGTCACGCGGCCACCCTTGCCGGTGCCGGCGATGCTGTTCGGGTCGATGCCGTTCTCTTCGGCCAGCTTGCGCGCAGCCGGGGACAGGATCGCATCGTCACCGCCAGCGGCGGCCGGAGCAGCAGCCTGGGCAGGCGCAGCGGCAGCGGCGGGAGCGGCAGCCGGAGCAGCGGCGGCAGCGCCACCTTCGGTCAGTTTGCCCAGCAGCTCGTTGGACAGAACGGTGTCGCCTTCGTTCTTGATGACTTCAGCCAGGACACCATCGGCCTCGGCCAGGACTTCGATCACCACCTTGTCGGTTTCGATGTCGACGATCAGCTCATCGCGCTTGACCGCTTCGCCCGGCTTCTTGTGCCAGGTGGCCACGGTGCCGTCGGCAACCGATTCCGGGAAGGTTGGGGCTTTGATCTCGATAGCCATTGTATGCGTTTCCTTAAATTCGGTTTTACCGCCAGGTGGCACCTGCCACCTGGCGGATGAAGGCGTTAAACAGTAAAGGCGTCCTGCAGCAGTTTTTCCTGCTGCTCGGCGTGCATCGAGGCATAACCGCAAGCCGGCGCTGCCGACGCATCACGACCGGCGTACTCGAGGAACAGGGCCTTCTTGTGCGCAGTGGCGACGCGACGCATGTGGTGCTGACTGCAGTACCAGGCGCCCTGGTTCATCGGTTCTTCCTGACACCAGACGATGTGCTTGAGGTTCTTGTACGGTGCCAGCGCCTCGGCCAGGTCCTCTTCCGGGAACGGATAGAGCTGCTCGATACGCACGATGGCGGTATCTTCGCGGCCCTCGGCACGACGCTTCTCCAGCAGGTCGTAGTAGACCTTGCCGCTGCACAGGACCAGACGCTCGACCTTCTTCGGATCCAGCCCATCGATCTCGCCGATGACGGTCTGGAAGGAGCCTTCGGCCAGATCGTCCAGGGTCGAGATGGCCAGCTTGTGGCGCAGCAGCGACTTCGGCGTCAGCACCACCAGCGGCTTGCGCAGCGGACGGATCACCTGGCGACGCAGCATGTGGTAGACCTGTGCCGGGGTGGTCGGTACGCAGACCTGCATGTTGTGCTCGGCGCACAGCTGCAGGTAACGCTCCAGACGCGCCGAGCTGTGCTCAGGCCCCTGCCCTTCGTAACCATGCGGCAGCAGGACGGTCAGGCCGCAGAGACGACCCCACTTGTGCTCGCCGCTGGAGATGAACTGGTCGAACACCACCTGGGCACCGTTGGCGAAGTCGCCGAACTGGGCTTCCCAGATTACCAGCGCGTTCGGCGTGGTGGTGGCGTAGCCGTATTCGAAGGCCAGTACGGCTTCCTCGGAGAGGTAGGAGTCGTACAGCTCGAACTTCGGCTGACCGTCGTACAGGTTCTTCAGCGGAACGTAGGTCGCGGCGTCCTTCTGGTTGTGCAGCACCGCGTGGCGGTGCGAGAAGGTGCCACGGCCGATGTCCTGGCCGGTCATGCGGATCGGGTGACCTTCGACCAGCAGCGTGGCGTAGGCCATGGTCTCGGCGAAGCCCCAGTTGATCGGCAGGCCACCGGCGCCCATCTTCTGGCGATCCTCGAGAATCTTCGCGACCTGACGCTGGACGACGAAGCCTTCCGGGATTTCCAGCAGCTTGGAGGACAGATCCTGCAGGGTCTTGAGGTCGAAACGCGTGTCGTGACGCGCGGTCCAGGCGTGGCCCAGGTACGGACGCCAGTCGACGAACAGTTCCTTGTTGGGCTCCTTGACCAGGCTCTTGACCACGTGCTGACCGTTGTCCAGCGCGGTGCGGTACTCGTCGATCTTGGCCTGCACGTCGTCGTTGCTCTGCACGCCGGCCGCAATCAGGGCATCCGCGTACAGCTCACGGGTGGTGCGCTGCTTAGAGATCTGCTGGTACATCAGCGGCTGGGTGCCGTTCGGCTCGTCGGCCTCGTTGTGACCACGGCGGCGGTAGCAGACCAGGTCGATGACCACGTCACGCTTGTACTGCATGCGGTAGTCGACGGCCAGCTGGGTGACGAACAGCACCGCTTCCGGATCATCGCCGTTCACGTGGAAGATCGGCGCCTGGATCATCTTGGCCACGTCGGTGGCGTACTCGGTGGAGCGCGCATCCAGCGGGTTGCTGATGGTGAAGCCGACCTGGTTGTTGATCACGATGTGGATGGTGCCGCCAGTCTTGTAGCCGCGGGTCTGCGACATCTGGAAGGTTTCCATGACCACGCCCTGACCGGCGAAAGCCGCGTCGCCGTGGATGGAGATCGGCAGGACCTTCTCACCACCGGCATCGCTGCGGCGATCCTGACGGGCACGTACCGAGCCCTCGACCACCGGGGAAACGATTTCCAGGTGCGAGGGGTTGAATGCCAGCGCCAGGTGCACTTCGCCACCCTGGGTCATCACGTTGGACGAGAAACCCTGGTGGTACTTGACGTCACCGGAGGACAGGCCTTCGGTCTTCTTGCCTTCGAACTCGTCGAACAGGTCGCGCGGGTTCTTGCCGAAGGTGTTGACCAGTACGTTCAGACGGCCACGGTGGGCCATGCCGATGACGATTTCCTTGGTGCCGTAGGAACCGGAGCGCTGGATGATCTCATCCAGCAGCGGGATCAGGCTCTCGCCACCTTCCAGGCCGAAGCGCTTGGTGCCCGGGTACTTGGTGCCCAGGTACTTCTCCAAGCCCTCGGCAGCGGTGACGCGCTCGAGCACGTGCGCCTGAACCTCGGCGGAAAACTGCGGGCGACCGCGTACGCTTTCCAGGCGCTGGGCGAACCAGTTGCGCTGACCGGAATCGACGATGTGGGTGAACTCGGCCCCGATGGTGCGACAATATGTCTGCTGCAGCGCATCGCGGATTTCGCGTAGCGTTGCTTCTTCTTTGCCGATGTACAGTTCGCCAGTACGGAACGTGGTATCCAGATCCGCATCGGTCAGACCGTAGTGATTGATCGACAGATCAGACGGCGCAGTGCGCACCCACAGACCCAGAGGGTCGAGCTGGGCGGCCTGATGGCCACGCATGCGGTAGGCCTGGATCAGACGCAGCACTTCCACCTGCTTTTTCTCGTGCTCGCTGCTGACGGCCCCGGCGGAAACCGGCTGGGCACGACGCGAATTCTTGGCGAGCAGGACGAAATGATCGCGAATGGTCGAATGCGATACGTCCGTTGCAGCGCTGCCGTCGGTCGGCAACTTCTGGAAGTAAGTGCGCCACTCTTCTGGCACAGCGTTGGGATCGTGCAGGTAGAGCTCGTAGAGCTCTTCCACGTAGGCAGCGTTGCCACCGGATAGGTGGGCACTGTCCCACATGCGCTGCATCACGCTTTCTTGCATGCTTGGTCACCCTCGGTAAGGGGACACCACCGGCGTGAAAACCGCATGGCCCGATCAGAAGTCATGATGCTGCGACTCGGATACAGCCACTTGGGTTCCCGCAGATAGCCCGGGTACCAGCCCGGATGCCCCTGCTGGTCGTCATGTTTTTCGAGTATGAACCGCGGCTTTGTGGGCTGCGGTTCTGGCTTTTGCTGCGAAACCGACCGGAGTCGGTCCCGCAGGTGTTACAGGTATAGCAACTTGCGAATCAGGTACCGCTCTGCAGCAGCATGTTGCGCACGTGACCGATGGCCTTGGTCGGGTTCAGGCCTTTCGGGCAAACGTTGACGCAGTTCATGATGCCGCGGCAGCGGAACACACTGAACGGATCATCCAGGGACGCCAGACGCTCGGAGGTCTTGGTGTCGCGGCTGTCGGCCAGGAAACGATAGGCCTGCAGCAGCGCAGCGGGACCGAGGAACTTGTCCGGATTCCACCAGAACGACGGGCAGCTGGTCGAGCAGCAAGCGCACAGGATGCACTCGTACAGGCCGTCGAGCTTCTCACGCTCTTCCGGCGACTGCAGACGCTCGATGGCCGGAGCCGGCGTGTCATTCTGCAGGAACGGCTGCACTTTCTCGTACTGCTTGTAGAAGATGCTCATGTCGACGACCAGGTCACGAATGACCGGCAGCCCCGGCAGCGGACGGATCACCAGCTTGCCACCCTTCAGCCCCGCTGCGGACAGCGGAGTGATGCAGGCCAGACCGTTCTTGCCGTTGATGTTCATGCCGTCGGAGCCGCACACGCCTTCACGGCAGGAACGACGATAGGAGAAACCCTCGTCCTGTTCCTTGATCAGCGCCAGCACGTCCAGGACCATGATGTCCTTGCCGTTGGTGTCGATCTGGAAGTCCTGCATGAACGGAGCAGCGTCTTTCTCCGGGTTGTAGCGATAAACACTGACTTGCAACATATCAGTCACCCTTAATAAGTCCGAACCTTGGGTTCAAACGCCGGAACGGTCTTCGGCGCGAAGTTCACGTCACGCTTGGCTACGCGCTTCTCGCCTGGGAAGTACAGGGAGTGGCACAGCCAGTTCTGATCGTCGCGCTCTTCGAAGTCTTCACGAGCGTGGGCACCACGGGACTCCTTGCGAGCCTCGGCGGCAACCGCAGTCGCTTCGGCGACTTCGAGCAGGTTTTGCAGTTCCAGCGCCTCGATACGCGCAGTGTTGAACGCCTGGCTCTTGTCGGAGATCTTCACCGTCGCGATACGCTCGCGCAGGTCGGCCAGTTGCTGGATGCCCTTCTGCATGTATTCGCCGGTACGGAATACACCGAAGTAGTTCTGCATGCACTGTTGCAGCTCGCGCTTGAGCGGCGCGACCTCTTCACCGGTGCTGCGCTCGTTGACGCCGGCCAGACGGGCCAGCGACTGCTCGATGTCGTTTTCGCTGGCGCCACGCACCTCGACACCTTCCTTGAGCGCTTTTTCCAGGTGCAGGCCAGCCGCGCGGCCGAATACCACCAGATCGAGCAGCGAGTTGCCGCCCAGACGGTTGGCACCGTGCACCGATACGCAGGCGACCTCGCCCACGGCGAACAGACCTTCGATGATGGTGTCCTTGCCGTTGGCGTCCTGGGTGATGGCCTGGCCATGAATGTTGGTGGCAACGCCGCCCATCATGTAGTGGCAGGTCGGGATGACCGGAACCGGGGCAACGACCGGGTCGACGTGCGCGAAGGTCTTGGACAGTTCGCAGATGCCCGGCAGACGGCTGTGCAGCACTTCTTCGCCGAGGTGATCGAGCTTCAGCAGTACGTGGTCCTTGTTCGGGCCCACACCGTTGCCGGCGATCACTTCCTTGACCATGGAACGGGCGACGACGTCACGACCGGCGAGGTCCTTGGCGTTCGGCGCATAGCGCTCCATGAAACGCTCGCCATGGGCGTTGATCAGGTAACCACCCTCACCACGGCAGCCTTCGGTGACCAGTACACCAGCGCCGGCGATACCGGTCGGGTGGAACTGCCACATTTCGATGTCCTGCACCGGCACGCCGGCACGCAGGGCCATGCCCACGCCGTCACCGGTGTTGATCAGGGCGTTGGTGGTGGAGGCGTAGATACGGCCAGCACCGCCAGTGGCCAGGACCACGGCCTTGGAGCGGATGTATACGGTCTCGCCGGTCTCGATGCAGATGGCGATGATGCCGACGATGGCGCCGTCCTGGTTCTTCACCAGGTCGACGGCATACCACTCGTTGAGGAACGAGGTGCCAGCCTTCAGGTTGGCCTGGTACAGGGTGTGCAGCAGCGCGTGACCGGTACGGTCGGCAGCGGCGCAGGTACGAGCAGCCTGGGTCGGATTGTCCGGACCCTTGGACTGGCCGCCGAACGGACGCTGGTAGATGCGGCCCTGCTCGGTACGGGAGAACGGCAGGCCCATGTGCTCGAGCTCGAACACGGCTTCCGGACCAACGGAGCACATGTATTCGATGGCGTCCTGGTCACCGATGTAGTCGGAGCCCTTGACGGTGTCGTACATGTGCCAGCGCCAATCGTCGTTCGGGTCGGCCGAAGCGATGGCGCAGGTGATGCCACCCTGAGCGGAAACGGTGTGCGAGCGAGTCGGGAACACCTTGGTGACCACGGCAGTCTTGTGACCGCCCTGGGCCAGTTGCAGCGCAGCACGCATGCCGGCGCCGCCGCCACCTACGATGATGGCGTCATAGGAAAGAGTACGGATGCTAGACATGAATCAGAAACCCCACAGAATCTGCACGCCCCAGACGAACATCGCGAACATGGCGATGCCACACACGGCCTGGAACAGGAAACGCACACCAGTCGCCCACTTGCCCAGCGCCATCGGCGTCAGGTAGTCGGTGGAAATGGTCCACATGCCGACCCAGGCGTGCACGCTCAGTGCAACCAGTGCCAGCAGGCTGAAGATGCGCACTGCGGTACTGGAGAACAGGCCGTGCCATTCGGCGTAGCCCATGCCCGGATTGCAGATCACATAGCCCAGCAGGAACAGCGTGTAAGCCGCGAGAACGACCGCAGAAACGCGCTGAGCCATCCAGTCATAGAGGCCCGAACGCGAGAAGTTCGTGACATTAGTTACCATATCCATACCCCCAGCAGCACGATCACGACCGCAGCAACGGCGATGACGATTTTCGAGCCCAGCTTGCCGCCTTCCAGCGTCTCACCGATGCCCATGTCCATGATCAAGTGGCGCACACCGGCCACCAGGTGGTACAGCAGAGCGGACAGAAGACCCCAGATCACGAACTTGGCCAGCGGGCTGGTCAGGCATTCTTTCACCTGGGCGAAGCCCTCTTCGGACGCCAGCGACTTGTCGAGGCCGAACAGCAGAATGGCGATACCGACAAAGAGGATGACACCGGAGATACGGTGAAGAATGGACGTGTAAGCGGTGATTGGGAGCTTGATAGTCCTAAGGTCTAGGTTTACAGGTCGTTGGCTATTCACGGCTTTTTATCACACTGAGAGCCCCTAAACTTCAGGGCAAAGTTGTTGGGAAGTGCACTGGTCAGGTACCCATCACCCAAGGAGTGACGACCGCCATGATATGGCCGCAAAGCCCCTGGCGGTCGGGCGCAGAGTATAGACAGTTAGCAGACTAATGACAATGCAATGGCCTACCCCAAAAAGCGCATTGCAGCCTGCAAACAAATGGCGTAAATAGCGGCCTTTTTTCGCTGAAAATCCCGCCCAAACCCTTCTACTGCCTGGGTTCTCGCAAATTGACTTTCGAATTTATCCCACTATAGTGGTGCGGGCCCTGCGTGGGGGGCCGTCTGATGATTTCAAGCATAACTAGGAGGCCACATATGGCTGACAAAAAAGCGCAGTTGATCATCGAGGGCAATGCCCCCGTCGAACTGCCCGTTCTGACCGGCACTGTTGGTCCCGATGTAATCGATGTGCGGAGCCTGACCGCCACGGGTCGGTTCACATTTGATCCTGGTTTCATGTCGACCGCCTCTTGCGAGTCGAAGATCACCTATATCGACGGCGACAAAGGGATTCTGCTGCACCGCGGCTACCCCATCGAACAGCTCGCCGAGCAATCCGACTACCTGGAAACCTGCTACCTGCTGCTCAACGGCGAACTGCCGAGCAAGGAAGAGAAGGCCAAGTTCGTCAGCACCATCAAGAACCACACCATGGTTCACGAGCAGCTGAAGACCTTCTTCAACGGTTTCCGCCGTGACGCCCACCCGATGGCCATCATGTGTGGCGTGGTCGGCGCCCTGTCCGCCTTCTATCACGACTCGCTGGACATCAAGAACCCGCAGCACCGTGAAGTGTCCGCCATGCGCCTGGTCGCCAAGATGCCGACCATCGCCGCGATGACCTACAAGTACTCCATGGGCCAGCCCATGATGTACCCGCGTAACGACCTGAACTACGCGGAAAACTTCCTGCACATGATGTTCAACACCCCGTGCGAGATCAAACCGATCAGCCCGGTGCTGGCCAAGGCGATGGACAAGATCTTCATCCTCCACGCCGATCACGAACAGAATGCCTCCACCTCCACCGTACGCCTGGCTGGCTCCTCGGGCGCCAACCCGTTCGCCTGTATCGCAGCCGGCATCGCCGCGCTCTGGGGCCCGGCTCACGGCGGCGCCAACGAAGCCGTGCTGACCATGCTCGACGAGATCGGCAGCGTGGACAACATCGAGAAGTTCGTGGCCAAGGCCAAGGACAAGGATGACCCGTTCAAGCTGATGGGCTTCGGCCACCGCGTGTACAAGAACTTCGACCCGCGCGCCAAGGTCATGAAGCAGACCTGCGACGAGGTTCTGGCGGAGCTGGGCATCAACGATCCGCAGCTGGAGCTGGCCATGAAGCTGGAAGAGATCGCGCGCAACGATCCTTACTTCAAGGAGCGCAACCTCTACCCGAACGTGGACTTCTACTCGGGCATCATCCTCAAGGCCATCGGCATTCCGACCTCCATGTTCACCGTGATCTTCGCCCTGGCACGTACCGTGGGCTGGATCTCGCACTGGAAGGAAATGCTCTCCGGTCCGTACAAGATCGGCCGTCCGCGCCAGCTGTACACCGGCTACGAGCAGCGCGACCTGCCCGCCGACCGCGGCTGATCGATCGCTGCACGACAAGAAAGGCTGCCATCCGGCAGCCTTTTTTCATTCCCGCCCGTCAGCGCCCCTCGACCCGGGCACGCAAGCCCTGCAGGGTCTGCAACGGCGCGTCGACGACGAAGCTGTTGGCCAGCCACGAAGGCACGCTCCCGCCCGGCTCGGTATGCACCTCGTAGGTCACCTCTACCCTGCCCTCGCCCATTGGCTGCAGGTGCCACTGGCCGTCGACCCGCTGCACCCGCACGAAATCATCGTTTTCCGGCAAGCGCTGCGGCACCGCCTCCAGCACCCGCGTGACAGCGCCATCGGCATCCGTGCGCGTCGTGACCTCGATCACCGAGTCGCGCGCCTTGACCGGCCAGGGCATGTCGAAGCGCGTGTACACTTCGCTCACCTCGCCCTCGTGCTTGAGCAGGCGCTGCTGCTGACAGCTGAATATCCAGGCACAGGAGCCGGCGACATCCTCCTGGGCGGCCTGCACGGCGGCCAGATCCCCCTTGATCGTCACCACGCCGCGATAGGCCTTGTACTTGGAACCCGGCACGTCGGCCAGATAGACGCGCACGCCATCCTCCTCACGCTCCAGCTGCCATTGCCTTTCGGCAGCCTGGGCGGCGGTTGCACACAGCATCACGGCCAACACGGACATACGGATCATCTTGGAACCTGTTCTCTGGGTAGTGTTTGCGTTTCGACCGCAGCAAGGGGAAACGGGTTCAGCCGTCAGACCGTCGCCTGCTCCAGCCAGCCGAGCATGCGAATGGCGCTGTCGCGACTGTCGCCGCAAAGCTCGACCTCGGCCTTGAACGCCGAGCAGACGGGCGGCCGCTCCGGTTTGCCGAACAGGGCACAGAGCGCATCGACGGACAGATGAATGCAGCGCACACCCGCCGGTTTGCCGTCGGGCATACCAGGGATGGGCGAACTGATGGAGGGCGCGACGCAACAGGCGCCACAGCCGGCACGGCATTCCATGGGGAACCTCGACGAGGCAGAACGAACGGCGCGATGCTAATGAGCCGCGCGCCGTCAGTCGAGGGCTTTCGTGATCAGCGGTTACGCTGCAGGCGCGCCAGCAGGCTGGAGGTATCCCAGCGTCCACCGCCCATGGCCTGGACGTCGGCGTAGAACTGATCGACCAGCGCCGTCACCGGCAACTGCGCACCGTTGCGGCGCGACTCCTCGAGCAGGATCGACAGGTCCTTGCGCATCCAGTCGACGGCGAAGCCGAAGTCGAATTCCCCGGCCAGCATGGTCTTGTAGCGGTTCTCCATCTGCCAGGACTGCGCGGCGCCCTTGCTGATCACATCGACCACCGCCTGACCATCGAGCCCGGCGCACTGCGCGAAGTTCAGCGCCTCGGCCAGGCCCTGCACCAGGCCGGCAATGCAGATCTGGTTGACCATCTTGCTCAACTGCCCGCTGCCCGCAGGCCCCATCAGGCGCATCATCCGCGCGTAGCTCTGGATCACCGGCTCGGCCACCGCATAGGTCTCCGCCTCGCCGCCCACCATGACCGTCAGCGCGCCATTAACCGCCCCCGCCTGGCCACCGGAGACCGGCGCATCGAGAAAGCCCAGCCCGCTCTCGGCGGCCATGCTCGCCAGCTCGCGGGCGACATCGGCGGATGCCGTGGTGTGGTCGACCAGGATCGCCCCCGGCGACATCCCGGCGAAGGCGCCCTGCTCGCCCAGGATCACGCTGCGCAGATCGTCGTCGTTGCCCACGCAGCACATCACCAGCTCGGCGCCCTGCGCGGCCTCGCGCGGCGTCGGCGCCGCACTGCCGGCGTACTCGCCGAGCCACTGCTCGGCCTTGCCCGGCGAGCGGTTGTACACCGTCACCTGGTGACCGTTGCGGGCGAGATGCCCGGCCATCGGATACCCCATCACGCCCAAGCCGATAAACGCGACCTTAGCCATAGCAACCTCCTGCGGACATAGGCGGCAGAGCCTAACACGACGTTTGCCCTCGCCGGAAAGCCCTTCCATACTGCCAGCGGACCCGCTCGAACCGGGCATCGGACGCTAAGGAGTGCCAATGGGACATTGGTTGGTCATCGACCTGGAAGCCACGACCGACGAAGGCGGCTGGCCGGTGGAAGAAATGGAAATCATCGAGATCGGTGCCAGTCTGGTCGGAGCGGACGGCCATGAACGCGACCACTTCCAGCGCATCGTCAGGCCGCAACGACGCCCCTGCCTGACCGACTTCTGCCGCCAGCTCACCCACATCACCCAGGCGGACGTCGACAGCGCGGCGCCACTGCCCCAGGTCTGGGCGCAGTTCGAGCGCTGGCTGACGCAGCATGCGCCGCGCCTGGTCGGCTGGAGCAGCTGGGGCGACTACGACCGCCGCCAGCTGCACCAGGAGTGGCGCCAGCACCAACTCCTCAGCCTGCTCGCCAACGTGCCCCACCTGAACCTCAAGCAGGCCTTCGCCAACGCCCGTCAGCTGCAGCGCCCGGTAGGCCTGCACAGCGCCCTGCAACTGGCCGGCATGCAGTTTCAGGGGCAGCAGCACCGCGCGCTCGAGGATGCCCGCAACACCGCTCGCCTGCTGCCGCTGGTACTGCCCATCAAAGGGTGATGACGAAAAAAAGGCGCTTGGGCATACTGGCGCCCCTTTTGTGGCCATGCCCGCCGTGGCGGCCTGCCTTCGGGGCGGCGCCAGGCGACGTTGCAAATGGCTCCCAGCAGTTTGTCCACCCACTTCCGAGGAATCGCAGATGTTCAAGGTCAACGAGTACTTCGACGGCACCGTCAAATCCATCGGCTTCAGCATGACTGAAGGCCCGGCCACCCTCGGCGTGATGGCCCCGGGCGAATACGAGTTCGGCACCAGCCAACTGGAAGTGATGCACGTCGTGGCCGGCGCCCTGACCGTCAAGCTGCCGGGCACTGACAGCTGGGCCACCTTCGAGGCCGGCAGCCAGTTCACCGTCGAGGCCAACAGCAAGTTTCAGCTGAAGGTCGCCGTGGATACCGCGTACCTCTGCGAATACCGCTAAGCCGCAAGCCTCATGAAGAACCGGCCCCTGCGGCCGGTTTTTTCGTTGAACAGCACCAGGACACAGCCTCATGCCACGCTCCGCCCTCCTTGTCCCCATCGCCCTGCTCGTGGTGGCCATGACCTCGATCCAGAGCGGCGCATCGCTGGCCAAGAACCTGTTCCCCCTGGTCGGCGCCGAAGGCACCACGGCCCTGCGCCTGGTGCTTGGCGCGATCATCCTGTCGCTGGTGATGCAGCCCTGGCGCGCCAGGCTGGACCTGCGCAAGTGTCACGCCCTGCTCGCCTACGGCCTGGCCCTCGGCGGCATGAACCTGTTGTTCTACATGTCGCTGCAGAGCATTCCGCTGGGCATCGCCGTCGCCCTGGAGTTCACCGGGCCGCTGGCCCTGGCGCTGTTCTCGTCGCGACGCCTGCTGGATTTCGTCTGGGTGATCCTGGCCATCGCCGGCCTGTGGCTGCTGCTGCCCACCGGCGCGACGCAGAGCGCCATCGACCCGCTCGGCGCGGGCCTGGCACTTGGCGCCGGGGTGTGCTGGTCGCTGTACATCATCTTCGGCCAGAAAGCCGGTGCGCAGCATGGCCGTCACACCGTCGCGCTGGGCACCTGGGTCGCCGCATTGCTGGTCCTGCCGGTCGGCCTCTGGCACGCCGGCGGCGACCTGTTCGACCTCGACCTGCTGCCCATCGCCCTCGGCGTGGCGGTGATGTCATCGGCGCTGCCGTACAGCCTGGAAATGATCGCCCTGACACGCATGCCCGCGCGTACCTTCAGCGTGCTGATGAGCCTGGAGCCGGCGATCGCCGCGCTCTGTGGCCTGATCTTCCTCGGCGAGAAGCTGCTCTGGGGGCAGTGGCTGGCCGTGGCGGCGATCATCATCGCCTCGACCGGCGCCGCCGCCACCATCAAGCCGCAGCGCTAACTGCCGAACTGCAGCTCTGCCAGACGCGCATACAGCGCGCTGCTGTCGATCAGCTCGGCATGCCGGCCGATGGCGGCCAGACGCCCGCGCTCGATCACCGCGATGCGGTCGGCCTGCTTCACCGTGGCCAGACGATGGGCGATCACCAGGGTCGTGCGCCCGGCCATCAGCGACGGCAACGCCTGCTGGATCAGGTGCTCGCTTTCGGCGTCCAGCGCACTGGTCGCCTCGTCCAGCAGCAGGATCGGCGCATCGGCGAGCAAGGCGCGGGCAATCGCCAGACGCTGGCGCTGCCCACCGGACAAGCCCAGCCCCGCCTCGCCCAGATGTGTCTGGTAGCCCTGCGGCAGGCGCTGGATGAACTCATGCGCATGCGCGGCGCGCGCAGCGGCCTCGACCTCGGCCTGACTCGCATCCAGGCGACCATAGCGGATGTTGTCTTCGACCGAGCCGTAGAACAGCGCCGGATTCTGCGACACCAGCGCGAAGCAGGCACGCAGCTCACGCGGATCGAGCTGATCGATCGGCACCCCGTCGATGAGGATGCGCCCTTGCTGCGGATCGAAGAAGCGCAACAGCAGATCAAACAGGGTCGACTTGCCGGCCCCGGAGGGGCCCACCAGCGCCAGCGTCTCGCCTGCGGCCACCTGCAGGTCGACGCCGTCGATGGCATAGCTGTCCGCACGCGACGGATAGGCGAAGCGCACCCCCTGCAACTCGATGCGCCCCTGCACCGGCCGCTGCAGCGGCTGCGGCCGCTCCGGCGCCACGATGGCGTTGCGCGAACGCAGCAGCTCGCCGATGCGCTCGGCCGCCCCGGCTGCACGCTGCAGCTCGCCGATCACCTCGCTCAGCGTACCGAAGGACGAGCCGACGATCAGGCTGTAGAACACGAAGGCCGCCAGCTCGCCACCGGAAATGCGTCCGGCGATGACATCCATGCCGCCGACCCAGAGCATCACCCCCACCGCGCCGAGCACCAGCACGATCACCACCGTGATCAGCCAGGAGCGCTGGGCGATGCGCTTGCGCGCGACGTCGAAGGCCGCCTCGGCGGACTCGCCGAAACGCCGCTTGTCTTCATCCTGGTGGTTGTAGGCCTGCACGGTCTTGATCTGCCCCAGCACCTCGCCGACGTAGCTGCCGACGTCGGCCACGCGATCCTGACTCTGCCGCGACAGCGCCCGCACGCGCCGGCCGAACAGCAGGATGGGCGCCACCACCAGCGGCAAGGCCAGCAGCACGATGCCGCTGAGCTTGGGATTGGTGACCACCAGCAGGATGCTGCCGCCGATGAGCATGATCAGGTTGCGCAGCGCCATCGACAGCGAAGAACCGATCACCGATTGCAACAAGGTGGTGTCGGCGGTCAGCCGCGACTGGATCTCCGAACTGCGGTTGCTCTCGTAGAAACCGGGGTGCAGCTCGATCAGGTGATCGAACACCCGCCGGCGGATGTCGGCGACCACCCGTTCACCGATCCACGACACCAGGTAGAACCGCGTGTAGGTGCCGAACGCCAGTGCCAGCACCAGCACGAAGAACAGCAGCAGGGAATGCCGCAACGCGGCCGGTGACTGCGTGGCCAGGCCCTGGTCCACCAGCAGCTTGATGCCCTGGCCCATGGACAGGGTGATGGCCGCCGTGAACAGCAGCGCCAGCAGTGCACCCAGCACGCGGCCGCGATAAGGCGCGATGAAGCGCCAGGCCAGGCGGACGGCGCCACGCTGGCGAGAAGAAAGCATCGATGTCATGACAGGTCTCAGGAGTCAGCAGCCGAGGGCGCTTCGGCCAGCCAGGCCACTGCGCACAAGGCCAGCGCAGCCAGGTTGGTGGAAAGCGGGTTGAACGCCTGAAGCAACAGATGGGGACTGAACAGCGCAACATCAAGCCGCAGCACCAGCAATACCGCGACAGCGACCCGCAGCGGCCAGCGCCGGCAACGCATCGTCAGCAGAACGATACCCGGAGTCTTTCCCCCGCGCCGGCGATGCGGGCGATCAGTTCCGGCGCGAACAGCGGGTGCTGCGGAAGCCCATGGACACCGATCATCGCCACCTCGTCAGGACTGAACCAGAGGATCTTCGGCGCCAGTCGATGCCAGATGAACACCAGCGCCGGGGCCAGGCGATCCGCGCCAGACGCGGCTCAGTCATGCAGGAAGCGTTCGCCATGGTCGGCCGTGGGCAGCAGGCAGACGTCATGCCGACCGAACAGGCGGTAGCGATTCAGCGCGATCCGGTCATAGCACCAGTCACGCAGCGGCCTGGGCACCAGGCGCAGCCAGCTCAACCCGCGCCACGGCCAGGGCAGCCTGGCGAGAATGCGCAGCAGCGCGGAGGAACGCAGGTGCAAGCCCTGCTCGTCGATCAGCGCCATACTGTCGAAGTGATCGGTCGGCAGGCCGTACCAGGCCAGCAGCGCCTGACCCTGTGCGGACTGCACCGAGGCCAGACGAAAGCGCCGTTCGGGGTCATGCCGGATGAGAAACTTCGCCCAGCCGTTGCACAGCTTGCAGACGCCGTCGAACAGCACGACGCGCTCTCCAGCGGCCAGCCCCGGCGGCAGATTCGACTGCGTCATCGCGCGGCACTCGCCTGTTGCGCCAGCGGGCGATAATGGCCGGTGATCCGGAAGGCGAACAGGATGTCCTCCTCCTGCGTGCCACGGCCGATGTTGTGCAGCACCAGCGGCACGCCATCCGGTGCCCGACGGTCGCTGACGATACCGATATGGGTGAGGCCACGCCCCAGATCCCAGGTGACGATGTCACCGGCCGCGTAGGCAGCTGGCTCCTGGCTGACCGGCAGGGACCAGCCCTGGCGCGCGAACCAGGTCATCAGGTTCGGCACGCGGCGATGGTCGATGTTGCTGTCCGCCCGCTTCAGCCCCCAGTGCTGCGGATACACCGCGAAGTTGCCGCGCATGTCGCGGTGCACGGTCTCCTGCAGGTCCAGCCCCTGCTCGCGCAACGCCCGGATCACCACATCGGTGCAGACCCCGGTGGCCATGGGCACGTCGCCGCCCGGGTAGCTCAGGCGCCGGTACGCCGGGTCATAGCTCAGGGTCACACCCACCTGCTTGCGCGCATCCAGCACCAGCCGATCGGCCTCGATGGCCTGCGCGGCGAACGCCAGCGACCAGACCAGCAGCAGCATCACTACCCGCATTTCGATCTCCTATCGACTCAGGGGATAAAGCAATTCTTCCTTGTAGCCCGCCCAGACCCGCACAGCATCGGGAAAGGCATCGTCCAGCGTCACGTCGCCGCTGTCGACCAGCAGCGGACGGCCTTCCAGCGTCGCCAGCTTGCGCTTGGTGGCGACCACCCGCAGACGCTCCAGGCCGACTTCGCGCAGCACGCGCGGGCTGATCTGCTGATTGCCACGGCCAATGACATGCCCCTGGCCGCCGATGGCGGTCACCAGGATGTAGGCGGGATGGCCAGCAACCAGGGCGAACAGTTCGGCCTCGTTGACGTCGCGGGCGATCACCTGACCATCCTCGATCACGTCGACGCCCAGCAAGGTCGTTTCCAGCCCTAGGTTCTGCGCCAGTCCGTGCAGGGTCGAACCGGGGCCGAACACATAGCGCACGCCCGACTCCCACTCCGCTTCCAGCCAGGCAGCAAGGTCGGCCAGCACCAGCTCTTCGGACTCCATACCGCCCTGCTTGACCGCCTGCACATAGCCGCCCTCCTGCGGCACGCACAGTTCGCCGTACCAGCGCGCGGTAACGCGCCCCTCACGCAGGGCGCTCTCGTCGATATCGCGCACCTCGCCACTGGCCAGGCGCACCAGGCCGCCCTCCACCAGGCGAGCGGTCAACTCGCCCGCCGCGCGCGGGCTGATGGCATAGACCCCGGACTGGATCTTCACCCCGGCCGGGATGCCCAGCACCGGCTGCCCGTCTCGCACCACCGCGCAGACATCGCGCGCCGTCCCGTCACCCCCGGCGAAGAGGATCAGCGCCACACCGGCATCCTGCAGTTGCTGCACGGCGCGCCGGGTATCCTCGGCAGTGGTCGGCTGCGCAGCCAGCGAGCCCAGCAGGCGGTGCTCGAAGCCCATCTGCGCCAGCAGATCGCCGCCCATAGCACCGGGATAGGTGACGAACTCGATACGCTCATGCAAGCCCTGCAGCTGTTCGAGCGCGGTACGCGTACGCTGCGCCGCCTTGGCCTCGACACCCAGCGCCAGCGCCTGCTCGGCCATGCCATCGCTGCCCTTGAACGCAGCCGGACCGCCAAGCCCGGCCAATGGATTGATGATCAGCCCAACATGAAAACGCGACATGTATTCCTCGTTCCGCGCAGGCTGGCACGCAGCCTGCAATACCACTTTCACACTGTGTTTCGTGACGGAATTCCGCCGTCACGGCTGTCACCGCGCCTTCATCTGGACTTCCTAGAATGGCGCGCATCACTGATCAGGAGACAGGCCATGAGCTTGCACGACAACGCCGCCCAACGCCCCGACACATCGGCCCGGCAGCTGCCAGTCGGGGGCTTCGTCATCGACGCCGAAGGCCGCGAAGTGCCCATCACCGAAGACATGATCCAGCGCGCCTGCAGCGAACTGGAAGAAAACCGCCAGACCAGCGACGAGCCGGATTGAATCGCACGCCAGACAGGATCGAGCCTGGCGCGCAGGCTCAATCGCGCGGCACCAGCTTCAGCGACAGCGAGTTGATGCAGTAACGCAGCCCGGTAGGCCGTGGCCCATCGGGAAACACATGCCCCAGGTGGGCATCGCACTTGGCGCACTTGACCTCGATGCGGTGCATGCCGTGGCTGAAATCATCGACGCTGGCGACCACCTCGTCGTTGACCGGCTGGAAATAGCTCGGCCAACCACTGCCGGAATCGTACTTGGCAGCGGAATCGAACAGCGCCTCGCCGCAGCAGGCGCAATGGTAGATACCCGGCGTCTTGCTGTCATGGTACTCGCCAGTGAACGGCCGCTCCGTGCCCCCCAGGCGGCACACGTGAAATTGCTCCTGCGACAGCTCTTCGCGCCAGGTTTCCAGGGATTTGTCGACTTTATCCACGGGCTGCTTTCCTCCTCGACGATCAGGTGAACGGTGGCGACGGTGAATCTTCGTGATCGCGGCCAGTCCAGGCGCAGTCCGCACGGCACTGCCGCCATCCTCCGCCTCGTTGCCAGGGTAGCAGGCATGAAAAAAGCCCGACTGGTACCTTTGCCGCGATCAGGTCGCCACGTATGATTCGACCCCAGTCTGTCACCCACGTTACAGGCTGCCAAGACTCACCCACGGGGAATCTCGGCAGCCTGATCCGGTGGGTTCTTCATAGATCGGGATCCCATACATGCAGGTCAGCAAATCGAACAAGCTCGCCAACGTCTGCTACGACATCCGCGGGCCCGTGCTCAAGCACGCCAAACGCCTGGAAGAGGAAGGCCACCGCATCCTCAAGCTGAACATCGGCAACCCGGCACCGTTCGGTTTCGAAGCACCGGAAGAGATCCTCCAGGACGTCATCCGCAACCTGCCGACCGCACAGGGCTACAGCGACTCCAAGGGGCTGTTCAGCGCGCGCAAGGCGGTGATGCAGTACTACCAGCAGAAGCAGGTCGAAGGCGTCTCCATCGAGGATATCTACCTCGGCAACGGCGTCTCCGAACTGATCGTCATGGCCATGCAGGCCCTGCTCAACAACGGTGACGAAGTGCTGATCCCGGCGCCCGACTACCCGCTGTGGACCGCCGCCGTGGCGCTGTCCGGCGGCAAGCCGGTGCACTACCTGTGCGACGAACAGGCTGGCTGGTTCCCCGACATCGCCGACATGCGCGCCAAGATCACCCCGAACACCAAGGCGCTGGTGCTGATCAACCCGAACAACCCGACCGGCGCGGTGTATTCGCGGGAAGTCCTGCAGGACATCGTCGAACTGGCCCGCCAGCACAACCTGGTGATCTTCTCCGACGAGATCTACGACAAGATTCTCTACGACGAAGCCGTGCACATCAGCACCGCCTCGCTGGCACCGGACGTGCTCTGCCTGACCTTCAACGGCCTGTCCAAGAGCTACCGCGTGGCGGGCTTCCGCTCCGGCTGGGTGGCCATCTCCGGGCCCAAGCACCGGGCACAGAGCTACATCGAGGGGCTCGACATCCTGGCCAACATGCGCCTGTGCGCCAACGTACCGAGCCAGCATGCGATCCAGACCGCCCTCGGCGGCTACCAGAGCATCAACGATCTGGTGCTGCCCAACGGCCGCCTGCTGGAACAGCGCAACCGCGCCTGGGAGCTGCTCAACGACATCCCCGGCGTCAGTTGCGTCAAGCCCATGGGCGCGCTGTACGCATTCCCGAAGATCGACCCCAAAGTCTGCCCGATCCACAACGACGAGAAGTTCGTCCTCGACCTGCTGCTCTCGGAAAAGCTGCTGATCGTGCAGGGCACCGCCTTCAACTGGCCCTGGCCCGACCACTTCCGCGTGGTCACGCTGCCCCGTGTCGACGACCTGGAGCAGGCCATCGGCCGCATCGGCAACTTCCTCAAGGGCTACAGCCAGTAAACCGGCATGGACCTGCAGATAGACGATTTCTACAAGGACGCGGCCAGCGGCCTGCTCATGCTCTACCAGGCCTTCCCGCGCAAGATGGCGCTGTACGTGGAAGACCTGATAGGGCGTGAGGAGCCGGATGAGTTCGGCCTGCCCAGCAAACGCCATCAGGCCTGTCTCGGCGCACTGCTGTGGCTGGCCGAGGAAGGCTACCTGCGCTTCGAGTCGACCATCGCCTACGACGCGCTGGATCAGGCGGTGCTGACCGAGAAAGGCTTCCTGCGCCTGTCGCGCTCCATTCCCCACGCCCTGCGCGAAGGCGAAGTGCTGCCGCCGAGCGTGCGCCGCGTGCACGCAACGCTGGCCTTCCAGCTGCGCGAAGCCCTGGCGCAGCGCCACGGCGAGCGCACCGCACGGCTGACTCGCCTGCTGTTCGAGAGCACGCTGCACGGCCAAGAGACATAGTTTGAAATAGTCGCCGGTTGAAAGCCCCGGGGGCGCGCCCTTATATAGCCCGCATTACTCGTACGTCTTTCCCGTGAGGAGTCCGTTCACACCATGATGCGCATTATGTTGTTCCTGGCCACCAACCTGGCGGTCCTGGTTATCGCCAGCATCACTCTCAAACTGCTGGGCGTCGACCGCTTCACTGGCCAGAACCACGGCAGCCTGCTGATCTTCTGCGCTGTGTTCGGTTTCGCCGGCTCGCTGGTCTCGCTGTTCCTCTCCAAGTGGATGGCGAAGATGAGCACCGGCACGCAGATCATCACCCAGCCGCGCACCCGCCACGAGCAGTGGCTGCTGCAGACCGTCGAGGAGCTGTCCCGCGAAGCCGGCATCAAGATGCCGGAAGTCGGCATCTTCCCGGCCTACGAGTCCAACGCCTTCGCCACCGGCTGGAACAAGAACGATGCGCTGGTCGCCGTCAGCCAGGGCCTGCTCGAGCGTTTCTCGCCGGATGAAGTACGCGCGGTGCTGGCCCACGAGATCGGCCACGTCGCCAACGGCGACATGGTCACCCTGGCGCTGATCCAGGGCGTGGTGAACACCTTCGTCATGTTCTTCGCACGCATCTTCGGCAACTTCGTCGACAAGGCGATCCTGAAGAACGAGGAAGGTCACGGCATCGGCTATTTCGTCGCGACCATCTTCGCCGAACTGGTACTGGGCATCCTGGCCAGCATCATCGTCATGTGGTTCTCGCGCAAGCGCGAATACAAGGCCGACGAAGCCGGCGCCCGCCTGGCCGGTACCGGCGCGATGATCGCCGCCCTGCAGCGCCTGCGTGCCGAACAGGGCGTGCCGGTGCAGATGCCCGACAGCCTCACCGCCTTCGGCATCAACGGTGGCCTGAAGAATGGCCTCGCCGGCCTGCTGATGAGCCACCCGCCGCTGGAAGACCGCATCGAGGCGCTGCGCCGCCTTGGCTGATCGACAGCCGCAAAAGAAAAGGCGACCCCAGGGTCGCCTTTTTCATGCCGCTGCCGAATCAGCGCCACGTGAGGTGGAACACCACCTCGTCCACCGCCTCGAGCTGGTTCTCGCTGAAGCGCGGATTGCCGCTCAGCACATCCTTGCGTTCGACCTCCTGCAGCGCCCAGCCCCCGCTGAAGAGGCGCTCGGCCTCGGCATCCTCGACCGAGAATGGCGGGCCATCCATGCGCTGCTGGTCGTAGACCAGGGTCACCAGCAACCCCTGACAGGCAGCCGGCAATATCGCCTGCAGGTGCGCGGCATAGCGCTCGCGCATCTCGGCCGGCAAGGCGATCAGCGCCGCACGGTCATAGAACGCCTGGCACCCGGCAACGTCCTCGCCAGTCAGGGCGAAGAAGTCGCCACAGAGAATCTGCAGGTTGCCGGCGGCATAGACCTTATATGCACCGCGTTGCGAGATCTGCGGCTGCACATCGCGCTCGGCGAAGAAATCCTGCACGGCGCGCTCGGCCAGCTCCACGCCGATCACCGCATGCCCCTGCTCCGCCAGCCAGGCCAGGTCGAGGCTCTTGCCGCACAGCGGCACCAGCACCGTCGCCTGCGCCGGCAACCCCAGGGCAGACCAGTGACGACGCAGGTAGCCGTTGACCTTCTCCTGGTGAAAACCAATCTGGCTACGCGCCCAACGATCCTGCCAGAACGCCTCGTGCATCAGAAACCCTCCATGAAATTCGATAGGAATACTCAATAATTTATACTGGAAGCCGATACTTCCAGCGCCGAAGATGGCCACATCCTACTTCAGGAGCCAACTTCCATGCTGCCTTCCCTGTACATTTCCCACGGCTCCCCCATGCTCGCTCTGGAGCCCGGCGCCAGCGGCCCGGCACTGGCGCGCCTGGCCAGCGAACTGCCGCAGCCGAAGGCCATCCTGGTGGTCTCCGCGCACTGGGAAAGCCGGCGCCTGCTGCTCACGGCGGCTGAACGACCGGAAACCTGGCACGACTTTGGTGGCTTTCCAGCGGCGCTCTACGCCGTGCAATACCCGGCACCCGGCGCTCCGCAGCTGGCCGAGACGATCGCCCGGCAACTGGACGCCGCCGGCCTGCCGGCCGAGCTGGACGCACGTCGCCCCTTCGACCATGGCGCCTGGGTCCCGCTGTCACTGATGTATCCGGACGCGGACATCCCGCTGCTGCAACTGTCGCTGCCCAGCCAGCTCGGCCCCGAGCTGCAGACGCGCGTGGGCCGGGCGCTGGCGAGCTTGCGCGAGCAAGGCATACTGCTGATCGGTTCCGGCAGCATCACCCACAATCTCGGCGAACTAGACTGGCGGGCCGGGCCGGACGTCGTCACGCCCTGGGCCAAGGCGTTTCGCGACTGGATGGTGGAGCAACTCGAAGCCGGGGACGAGCAGGCGCTGCACCACTACCGCCAGCGGGCGCCAAGCGCCGTGCGCAACCACCCCAGCGAAGAGCACCTGCTACCGCTGTTCTTCGCCCGTGGCGCTGGCGGCAGCTTCTCCGTGGCGCACACAGGCTTCACCTACGGCGCACTGGGCATGGACATCTACCGCTTCGACTAGCCGTCGTTCCTCACGCTGTCCCAGGCGATCTGCGCCAGCAGCTCGCGGCAATCGCGCAGCTCGCTGCGGGTCCGCCCAGCCAGCCAGTTGCGCGCCAGATCCTGCGTCGGGCCGATCACCACCGAGGCGAAGCAGTCATCCGGCAGTGCCTTGAACAGCCCCTGCTGACGGTATTCGGCCAGCGCCGCGAAAATCTGCGCGAAGTGCGCGCGGTTGGCCTCGCGCAGCGCATCCCCCATCTCCCCCGCCTCGACCCGGCTGCGGCTGTGCAGAATGAAGCGCGCCCAATCCGGGTTGGCCACCACCCAGTCGATGTAGCTGGTCACCAGCAGCCTGACGCAGGCCTCGGCACTGTCTGCGCTGGCGAAACCGCGCTGCAGCATTTGCGCGTACTGCGCGGTGCCGCTCATGTACAGCGCAGCGATGATCCGCTCCTTGTTGCCGAAGTGGTGGTACAGGCTGCCGATGCTCGCACCGGAGCGGTCACGGATCATCTCGATGGTGGTGCCATCGACCCCCTGCTCGGTGACGCAGGCCAGTGCGGCCTGGAGGATTTCGTCTTTGCGTGATGGACGGGCCATGCCGCTCCTCGATCACTAGAATATTTTTCTAGAATAATTTTCTAACGCTCGTATACTGCCTCGGCGCGCGCTCATCTTCAATCGCAGACACGCAGGAGAGAGTCATGAGTCAGATGTTGCAGATGTTCCAGCAGGCCGGCGCTGCCCAGTTCAGCGCGATGATCGGCCAGGTCGCCCCCTACTTCGCCAGCATCGCCCCGCAGATGGTCGAGTTGCGCCCCGGCTACGCCGAGGTGCATTTCGCCAAGCGTCGCGAAGTGCTGAACCATATCGGTACGGTGCACGCCATCGCCCTGTGCAACGCGGCGGAACTGGCCGCCGGCAGCATGACCGATGCCTCGATTGCCAGCGGCTGCCGCTGGATTCCCAAGGGCATGACGGTGGAATACCTGGCCAAGGCCGATGGCGACATCCGCACGGTGGCCGACGGCAGCGCGGTGGACTGGAGCCAGACCGGCGACATCAGCGTGCCGGTGATGGCCTACGTGGGCGACAAGCCGGTGTTCCGCGCCGAGATCACCATGTACGTCAGCCAGGCCTGAAAACACGAGGCCCGTCGTCGACGGGCCTCGTGCCTGCATTCAGTCCAGTCGCACCAGGATACGGCCGACCATGCCGCCGGAGAGTATGCGCTCGATGGCTGCCGGCAACTCCGCCAGGCCAATTTCCTGGCACAGCGGCGCAAGATCGAGCTTCCACTGCAGCGAGAGCTTGTCCCACATCGACGCCTTGACCACCAGCGGCAGCTCCACCGAGTCCACGCCCAGCAGGTTGACTCCACGCAGGATGAACGGCAGCACGTTGGCCTGGAAGCCAACGCCGGCCGTCAGCCCGCAGCAGGCCACACTGGCGCTGTGACGCAGCGACTTGACCACGTTGAACAGAATCTCGCCGCCCACGGTGTCCACCGCGCCGGCCCAGCGCTCCTTGAGCAGCGGACGCTCACCACCCTGCTGCAGCTCCTCGCGGCTGACGATCTCGTCGGCCCCGAGCCCACGCAGGAAATCGCCCTGCTCGGCCTTGCCGGTCGCGGCGGCGACCCGGTAGCCCAGCTGCTTGAGCAGCACCACGGCTATGCTGCCGACGCCGCCCGTGGCGCCGGTGACCAGCACCGTGCCGGCCTCGGGAACCACGCCGGCTTGCTCCAGTTTGTCCACGCACAGTGCGGCGGTCAGTCCGGCGGTGCCGAGGATCATCGCCTCGCGCAGCGGCAAGCCCTGCGGGCGCTTGATCGCCCAGGCAGCCGGCACGCGGATGTACTGGCCAAAACCGCCCGCCGTGTTCATGCCCAGGTCGTAGCCGGTGACGATCACCTCGTCGCCCACCGCGAACTCGGCCACGCCGGACGCCTCGACCACCCCGGCGGCGTCGATCCCCGGCGTATGCGGATACGCCTTGGTGACACCACGGTTGCCGCTGGCGGACAGTGCATCCTTGTAGTTGAGCGAGGAGTAGCGCACCCGGATCAACAGCTCGCCCTGCGGCAACTGTTCGACGTTGCGCCCGACCACTTCACGCTTGAAGGCGCCAGTGGCGTCTTCGCTGACCAGCAAGGCCTTGAACTCAGTCATCACCCTCTCCTCTTGTCATTGTTCGCGCTGTACGCCGTACACGAAGCGCTACCAGAAACGCTGCTGATTGAGGCGACTCAACCAGGTCAGGACGAAGCGGTCCAGCGCCATGCTGGCAGCCAGGCCGACACGCTCCTGCAGGCTCTTCTTCTGAGCGAAGTGCAGATGGAACAGTTCAGCCTCGGCGGCCCGCTCGGCCAGGTACTGGTCGCTGGTCTTCAGCTCATCCACCAGCAGCCGCTCCTGCGCCGCCATGCCCAGCCAGACCTCGCCGGTGGCGATGGCATCGATGTCCAGTTGCGGGCGATAGCGCGCGACGAAGCCCTTGAACAGCTCGTGCGTGGTTTCCAGATCTTCCTGGAACTTCTCCCGGCCTTTCTCGGTGTTCTCGCCGAATACGGTCAGCGTACGCTTGTATTCGCCGGCGGTGAGCACTTCGAAGTCGATCTCGTGCTTCTTCAGCAGGCGGTGCACGTTCGGCAGCTGCGCCACCACGCCGATGGAGCCGAGGATGGCGAACGGCGCGCTGAGGATCTTCCCGCCGATGCAGGCCATCATGTAGCCGCCGCTGGCTGCCACCTTGTCCACGCATACCGTCAGCGGGATACCGGCATCGCGGATACGCACCAGTTGCGAGGATGCCAGGCCGTAGCTGTGCACCATGCCACCCCCGCTTTCCAGGCGCAGCACCACCTCGTCATCGGCCTTGGCCATCGACAGCAGCGCCGTGACCTCGTGGCGCAGGTTCTCGGTGGCCGATGCCTTGATGTCGCCATCGAAGTCGAGCACGAACACCCGCGCCTTGCTCGACGGTGCCTTCTTCTCTTGCTTGGCCGCCTTGGCCTCGGCCTTGCGCACGGTCTTGAGCTGATCCTTCGACAGCACGCTGTGCTCGAGACGCTCGCGCAGGTCCTTGTAGAAATCGTTGAGCTTCTGCACCTGCAACTGGCCGTTGCCGCGTCGCCCCTTGCCGCGCGTGGCGGCCACCACCAGCAACACCGCGACGATGGCGACCAGCACGGTCAGGGTCTTCGCCAGAAAGCTGGCGTACTCGCTAAGAAACTCCACGGATCCCCCTTGGGTAATACAGCGGCGCCTGGGCGCACAAAGGCCCAAGCATACCGGCGCGGCAATGGGTCGGCCAAGCGCGATGGCGGTTCAGGAATGCCATACAAGCATTTCAAACAAGCGTATGTTTTTTCATTGACAGCCCCCGAGCTTCCTCATAACCTCGCGAAACCTTCAACGTGCCGAGACCGATACGGACGTGGGCAGCATTTACCTGATTCGACATGGCCAGGCTTCATTCGGTGCAGACGACTACGATGTCCTGTCTCCCGTCGGTGTACGCCAGGCCGAAGTGCTGGGCGAGCACCTCGAGCAGCTCGGCATCGCCTTCGATCGCTGCGTCAGCGGCAGTCTGCGCCGCCAGCAGCATACGGCCACGTCGGCCCTGCAGCGCATGAGCAGTGCCCCGGCACTGGACATCGACGACGCCTTCAACGAGTTCGATGCCGACGCGGTGATCCGCAGCCTGCTGCCCGACCTGCTGCCCGAAGAACCCGAGGCGCTGCACATCCTGCGCAACGGCGCACAGAACCGTGCCGAGTTCCAGCGCCTGTTCGCCAAGCTGATCCAGCGCTGGGTATCGGGCGAGCACGACACGCCCGAACTGCAAAGCTGGCAGGCCTATGTCGAGCAGGTCGCTGGCGGCCTGCAGCGGATTCTCGAGCAGGCCCACAGCAAACAGAACATCGCCATCTTCACGTCCGGCGGCACCATCACCGCCCTGCTGCGCCTGATCACCGGCGTACCGGCAGAGAAGGCCTTCGACCTGAACTGGCAAATCGTCAACACCTCGCTCAGCCTGCTGAAGTTTCGCGGCAGCGAGGTAAGTCTGGCTTCCTTCAACAGCCATGTGCATTTACAGCTGCTGAAGGCGCCGGAGCTCATCACTTACCGTTGAGCTCCAGCCCACTGCGGCCATCAGGCTGCGCGAAAAACCCGAGAAAAGGATAAGACCATGAGCGTTGCTGACATCGTCCAAACCATGCAATCCAAGTTCAACGCCAGCGCCGCTGCGGGCCTGGATCTGGTATTCCAGTTCAACATCGAAGATGGCGAGAACTACGCGCTGATCGTCAAGGATGGCACCTGCGCCATCGAACAAGGCGACAACCCGAACGCCAACGTGACCCTGATCATGGACAGCGAAACCCTCAAGGGTATCGTCAGCGGCGAAACCGACGGCATGCAGGCCTTCATGGCTGGCAAGCTGCGCGCCGAAGGCGACATGATGCTGGCGATGAAGCTGGGCGAACTGTTCCCGGTCTGATCGGCGAGCCGAGCGCAAGACACGAAAACCGGAGTCCTGGACTCCGGTTTTTTATTGCCCGGCATCCTGGGCGGCACCCTTGCAGACTGCCGCCAGGCGACGTCAAAAGCGTTCTCCTTGAATTTTTCCACACCGGTGCACTGGCGAACGGCTCAGCGCGAAGATGACTGATCAGGCAGTTTGATCGTGGTGCAACACGCCCGCCTATAACGGCGCGTATTGCTTGTGACAGCCTGAGCGCAGCATTAGATTAGCCAATTATCTAGGGCACCCATCATAAGTAGAAGGGATAAGCATGGCGCTCACTGACCAGTCCACCCGTATCCGCTCAGGCGAAGAGCTCGACGCCAGCGTCATCGACGCCTACCTCAAGGCCAACATTCCTGGCCTGAGCGGCGAAGCCAGGATCAGCCAGTTCCCTGGCGGCGCTTCCAACCTGACCTACCTGATCGAGTACCCGCAGCAGGAGTTCGTCCTGCGCCGTCCGCCGTTCGGCCACAAGGCCAAGTCGGCGCACGACATGGGCCGCGAGTACCGCATCCTCAACCAGCTCAACGCAGGTTTCCCCTACTGCCCCAAAGCCTACGTGCACTGCACCGACGACGCGGTGATCGGCGCCGAGTTCTACGTCATGGAGCGCGTCAAGGGCATCATCCTGCGCTCCGAGATGCCGGCCGAGCTGAACTTCACCCCGGAGCAGACCAGTGCCTTGTGCAAGAGCTTCATCGACAAGCTGGTGGAGCTGCACAACGTCGATTACAACGCCTGCGGCCTGGGTGACCTGGGCAAGCCCGAGGGTTACGTCGAGCGTCAGATCAAGGGCTGGAGCGATCGCTACGAGAAAGCCCTGACCCCGGATGCGCCGACCTGGGAACCGGTCAAGGCCTGGCTGAACGACAAGATGCCGGCCGACCATCACAAGCCGGGCATCGTGCACAACGACTACCGCTTCGACAACGTCATCCTCGACCCGAACAACCCGATGCAGATCATCGGCGTGCTCGACTGGGAGATGACCACCATCGGCGACCCGCTGATGGACCTGGGCAACACCCTGGCCTACTGGATCGAAGCCGGCGACCCGGCGCCGGTGCAGCTGATGCGCCGCCAGCCGAGCAACGCCCCCGGCATGCTCACCCGCCAGCAGTTCGTCGACTACTACGCCGAGCAGGCCGGCATCGAGATCAACAGCTTCGATTTCTACTACACCTACGGCCTGTTCCGCCTGGCCGGCATCGTGCAGCAGATCTACTACCGCTTCTATCACGGCCAGACCCAGGACAAGCGCTTCGCCCAGTTCATCCACATGAACAAGCTGCTGGAACAGATGTGCCTGCAGGTCATCGGCAAATCCACTCTCTAACCCCGGGGTAACCACCATGTCCAAGACCCAACTGTTCGATCTCGACGGCAAGATCGCCTTCGTCTCCGGCGCCAGCCGTGGCATCGGCGAGGCCATCGCCAAGCTGCTGGCCCAGCAAGGTGCCCACGTGATCGTCTCCAGCCGCAAGATCGAAGGCTGCCAGGCCGTGGCCGACGCCATCGTCGCGGAAGGTGGCAAGGCCACCGCGA
>MDSZ01147229.1_pt1 | contig 72909 bp, 69 predicted proteins | sample 811201 | NCBI WGS metagenome assembly MDSZ01 (sample SAMN05326647, study PRJNA326480) | marine metagenome | isolation source: seawater | place: Indian Ocean: North | collected 2010
CGTTGAGGCGCAGCTTGAAGCTGGCATCCAGCGCCTCGCCGGAGCGCTGGCCGCGCTCGGCCAGCAACGTGCGCACCTGCTCCAGCTCGCGTTTGAGGGCTTCGCGCTCTCCCGCCTGGGCATTGCCGATCTCGCGGCTGAGGCTGAGCTTGAGCTGGCCGAGGCGCCCGGCCAGCTCGCCCAGGTAGCTGTCGGCCGCCTGCATCGAGGTGAGCTGCTGGTTGAGCTGCAGGTTGAAGCTGGTGCTCTTGCCACGCGGCGTGGCCGCAGGCTCGGCAGCCGGCGCCGCCTTGCGCGTGCGCAGCGCGGTCTGTTCGCCCTGCACCGGGCGACGTGCCTGTGGATCGAGCGCCGTGACGACCGGGAGCTGCTTATCGACCTTGATCACCGGCGCGGCTCCTTACAGCAGGCTGAACAACGACATTTCGTTGATCTTCAGGTAGGTCTTCTGGGTCGCGCCCAGCGCCAGCTGGTAGTTGTTCAGGTCGATGGTGGCGCCGGCATAGTCGAGCTGCGACAGCTCGCCCTCGATCTTCTGGTTGACCAGCGAGACGTCCTCGTTGCTGTCGGTCAGCAGGGTCAGGGCATTCTGCCGGCCACCCAGGTCGGTGATCGAACCCAGTACCCGACCATGCGCATCGTCCAGTGCCGCCATGGTATCGACGATCTGCTGGCGCACAGCCGGATCGGTGGCATCCAGCGCCGGGTCCTGCAGGGTGTTGATCAGACCGCGCAGCTCGTTGAGCATGCCCACGCCCGTGCCGTACACGCTGGCAGCGGTGACGTTCTCGTCGACCAGCACGCCGTTGGCCACGGCTGCCTGACGGTGCTTGTCGTTGCCGGTGAGGCTGTAGGTCTGGGTCGCGGCATCGAAGGTCAGCGCCTGGGTGTCGCTGAGGGTGCCGGAGAACAGGTAGCGGCCCTCCTCGTCACGCACGTTGGCGAAGCTGACGATGGTGTCCTCGATGATCGACAGCTCGCCGGCCATGGCCGCCAGGTCTTCGCTGGTGTTGGAGCCGTTGGCGGCCCACAGCAGCAGGTCGCGCACGTTGAGCATGGCGTCGGAGGTGGACTTGAGGTTGGCCTCCTGGGTCGACAGGCTGCCGGACACGTTGGCGATGTTCTTGCGAAACTGTTCCAGGCTCGCCTCTTCACGCTCCACGCGCAGCACCCGCACGCTGGCGATGGGGTCGTCGGACGGCAGCAGGATGCGCTTGCCGGTGGCCATCTGCTGCATCAACTTGCCCAACTCGGCGGAACTGACGTTCATCGAGTTGTGCATCATCGAGGTGATCTGCGAGTTGGTGATGCGCATCATCAGCGGGTCTCTCCAGAAAGCGCGTCAGAACGCGGAAAGCATGTCGTCGAACAACTGGTTGGCCGTGCTGATCACCTTCATGTTGGCCTGGTAGGCCTGCTGATAGGTCATCAGGTTGACCGCCTCCTCATCCAGGCTCACCGCGCTGACACTGTCGCGCTGGGCCTGGGCCTGCTGGGTCACGGCGGTGGCGGACTTGAGGTCGGCCTGGTTCTGCCGACTGTCGCTGGCGACCTGGCCGAGCAGGCCGGCGTAGGCGTCGTTGAGGGTGACCTGGCTGCCGTTCAGGGTGATGGTCTGGTTCTTCAGGCCGAGCAGGTCGAGCAGCACCTCGTTGTTGCCCGTCTCCCCCGCCGTCGAGGAAAACGCCAGCTGCTCGGCCGTCAGCGGCTCGATGCGCAGCAGCGCGGTGGTGCTGGCCGGGTCGTAGACGAACAGCGGCTGGCCCGGATTGCCATCGAGGTCGAAGCCGGTGGCGAGCACATCGTTGACCATCTGCGCCAGCTGGCTGGCCATGTCGTGCAGGGCGTCGAGGTTCGGCCGCAGGCTGTTGTACTCGACGTCATGGAGACCGCCGAACGCGCCGCCGAAACCGTCCTGGCGCAGCGGGAAGCTGGTGCCGGCGAAGGCCAGGCTGACCTCCTGCTCGCCGGTCGCGGTCATCGCCACGGCGAGCTGGCCGGCGGTCGGCCCGGCCACCAGCGGCTGACCGTTGGCCAGGGCGACGCTGAGCGAACCGTCCGGCACCTCGTGTATGCGCAGCTTGGCGAACTGGCTGAGCTGCCCCACCAGGCTCTCGCGGTGGTCGCGCAGCGCCGTGCTGTCACCCTTGACCGACTCGGTCTCGACGATCTTCTTGTTGAGCAGGGCGATGTTCTCGGTGAGGCCGTTGATCTCGGTGGCCATGGCCGTGCGTTGTTCCTGCAGCGCCTTGACCTGGGCGTCGATGTTGCTGCTCAGGCCGTTGAAGCGCTGGGACAGGTTGCTGGCCTCGCTGATGATCTGCTGGCGCAGGGCGATGGATCCGGGGGTGGCGCTGGCTTCGCTGAGCGCGGCGAAGAACTGGTCGAGGCCGGCGCTGATGCTCGAACCCGTGCCGGACATCAGTGCCTCCAGCGCGGTCAGGTACTGCTGCGATGCGCCGTAGAAGTTCTCTTCGGTGGTCGCGCGCCACAGTTGCTGGTTGTGAAAGTCGTTGGTCATGCGGCGGATGCTGATCACCTCGACACCACCACCGACGCTCAGGCCACCCTGCCCGGCCAGCGAACCGGTGACGGTCTGCAGGCGGCTGAAGCCCGGCGTGTTGACGTTGGCGATGTTCTGCCCGGTGCTGGCCAGGGCCACCTGGCTGGCACGCACGCCACTGTAGGCGATCTGGTTGAGGATGCTCATGGCTTAGGACTCCTGACGCTCGAAGCGCATCGGCTGAGCGAAGGCCGCCAGACGCGGCGCACGGGCGTCGTCGGCAGCGCGTTGGGCTGTTACCGAAGACAGGGCGACGGAATCGGCGGCGGACTTAAATTCATCGCGCGCCAGCACCTGCTTGCCGGCGACGGCGCCCAGCAGCAGGCCGCTGTCGGCGCTCAGGGCACTGGCCAGCTGCTGGCGGGTCTGGGCGCTGAGCGAGGTCTGCTGTGCGGCCTCCTGCAGCGGCGCCTCGCGGCTGGCCAGGTCGCCGAGGATCCTGCGCGTGTAGTCGCGGGTTTCCTGATAGGGAATGCGCTCGATCCAGGCGCCGGTACTGATCTCGCCGCTGCGCGGATCGCCGTTGACCTTGAGCCATTCGTCGACCCGCCCCGGCCCGGCATTGTAGGCCGCCAGCGCCAGCGCCTGATGGCCATCGTAGCGTTGCAGCATCTTGTCCAGGTAGGCACTGCCGAGGCGTCTGTTGTAGTCGGCGTCACTGGTCAGGCGCGCTTCGCTGAACGGCAGGCCGAGTTCGGCGGCCACCTCGCGGGCGGTCTCCGGCATCAGCTGCATCAGGCCGCGCGCGCCCTTCGGCGACACGGCGTCGACGCGCCCGGCGGACTCCTGCTGGATGACCCGCTCGACCAGGGCGACGAAACCCGCCGAGCCCTTGTCCCAGACCTTGCCGAGGTTATCGACGCCGCGCTGCCAGGTCGCCCGCAGCGGCTCCAGCAGGCTGCTGCCGGTGCGCGCCGGCAGTTCGGCGGAGCGTGCGGCCAGCGCGGCGCCCTGCAGGTCTGGCGCGCCGCCGTTATCCGAGAGCTGCTTGACCAGCATGTCGGCGATGCCGGTCTGCTTGCGGCCGGCCAGGGTCTCGGACAGCACCTCGTCGTAGAAGTCGCGCATGGTGTCCATCTCGCGACTGCGCATCGGGTTGCCTTCGGCCAGCACGTCGCTGGCCTTGCGCATCTGCTTGAGGATCTGCTGCAGGAACAGCGCCTCGAACTGCTCGGCAGCCGCCTGCAGCTGCTGTTCGCGGGCCGTGCCGATGCCATCGTCGCTGCCGCGGTGGCTGTTCATGTGTTGCGCGAGGGAAACGATGCTCATGGTTCAGATCACGATCAGTTCGGCATTGAGGGCACCGGCCTGCTCCAGCGCCTGGAGGATGCTCATGACGTCGTCCGGGGTGGCGCCGAGGCTGTTCACGGTGTTGATGATGCTGTCCAGGCTGGCGCCTTCCGGCCACTTGAACATGGCGTTCTTGTCCTGGCTGACGGCCACGTCGGAACGCGGCACCACGGCGGTCTGACCGCCGGAGAAGGCATTCGGCTGGCTGACCTGGGGGTTCTCGCTGATGGTCACGGTGAGGGTGCCGTGGGCCACCGCCGCCGCCTTGACCCGCACGCCCTGGCCCACCACCACGGTGCCGGTGCGACTGTTGAACACCACCTTCGGCCGCTCGCGTCCTTCCTCGACCTCCAGGCCTTCGAGCATGGCCATGAAGCCGATGCGCTGGGTGCTGGTGACTGGCGCGCGAATGGAGATCTTGGTGGAATCCAGCGCGCTGGCGGTGCCGCTGCCGAAGCGCCCGTTGACCGCCTCGACCACCTTGGCGGCGGTCTGGAAACTGGGCTGGCGCAGGTTCAGCATGACCTCTTCACGGGTGCTGAAGTCACTGGGAATGAGGCGTTCGACCGTCGCGCCATTGGGCACCCGGCCGCTGTTGGCCGAGTTGATCGCCACGCTGGAACCGCTCTGCCCGGTGGCGTTGAGGCCGCCGACGACGATGGCGCCCTGGGCCAGGGCGTAGATCTCGCCGTCGACGCCATGCAGCGGGGTCATCAGCAGCTGGCCGCCACGCAGGCTCTTGGCGTCGCCCAGCGAGGCGACGGTGACGTCGACGCTCTGCCCCGGACTGTAGGACGGCGGTATCTCCGCCGTGACGGTGACGGCGGCGACGTTCTTCAGCTTCGGGTCGACGTTCGGCGGCAGGTTGATGCCGAACTGCTTGATCATGTTGGTCACCGACTGGCTGGTGAACTTGACCTGGTTCTTGTCACCAGTGCCGTCGAGGCCGACCACCAGGCCGTAGCCGATCAGCTGGTTGCCCCGGATACCCTCGATGTCCACCAGGTCCATCAGCGGTACGGCGCGGGTCGACAGCGGCCAGGTCAGGAGCAGGGCGACGCAGATGCGATAGAGCATGACCGGGCCTCAGAGGGGAAACAGCGGGTGGGTGAAGAAGCGCGTCAGCCAGCCAGCCGAGTTGCTGTCGTTGAGCACGCCACGGCCGGCGTAGGAGATGCGGGCGCTGGCCACGTTCTGCGACGACACCTGATTGGCGCGGTTGATATCGTCGGTGCGCACCAGACCGACCAGACGGATGTACTCGTCGCCCTGGTTCAGGCGCAGGGCCTTCTCGCCCTTGATCAGCAGAGTGCCGTTGGGCAGCACCTGGTGCACGGTCACCGCGATGGAGCCGCGCAGGGTGTTCTGCTGCGAACTCTTGGCCGAACCCTCGAAGTCGCGCTTGGCCTCGGCGGAGCTCTCCAGGCGGTCGTAGGTCTTGCCGAGCACGGTGGGAACGCCGATGGCCGCGCTGGAGTTCTTGCCGAAGCTGGTGCCGGCGCTCTTGCTCGACTGGGTGGACTCGTCGAGCACCACGGTGAGGATGTCGCCGACCCGCACCGCGCGCTTGTCGCCGGTCAGCGAGCCGCTGTAGCCACTGCGAAACAGCCCGCCGCTGGTGGTCGGCGGCTGGCTGTAGTCCATCGCCAGTGGCTGGTACTGGCTGGAGTCTTCGTCGGGGAGCATCTCGTTGAAGCTGGCGCAGCCGCCGAGCAGCGACAGCAGAACCAGCGAAAGCAGGCGCATCATGGCGATCACACGGTCTGGTTGAGGAACTGCTGCATGCCGGAGGCGGCGTCGAGCACCTTGGCGTTGGCCTCGTAGGCGCGCTGGATGGAGATCATGTTGACCATGGCCTCGACCACCTGCACGTTGGAGCCTTCCAGCACGCCCTGCTTGAGGTTGCCCAGGCCTTCCTCGCCCGGCACGCCTTCCACCGGCTCGCCGCTGGCCACGGTCTCGCGGTAGAGGTTGCCGCCAAGGGCTTCCAGGCCGCCCGGATTGGTGAAATTGACCAGGGTGATCTGGCCCAGCTCGGACGGCAGGGTGTCGCCGGCCAGCACGGCGGTGACGATGCCGTCGCTGCCCACGGTGAAGCGGCTGCTGCCGGCTGGCACCTCGATGTTCGGCGTCAGCGGCAGGCCCTGGGAGTTGACGATCATGCCTTCGGCATTGAGCTGCAGCTGGCCGTTCTCGGTGTAGTAGATGTCGCCGCTGGGCGCTTCCACCTGGAAGAAGCCCGCGCCGATGATCGCCAGGTCCATGGGCTGGCCGGTGGTCTGGATGCTGCCCTCGGTGAACACCTTCTGCGTGCCGGCCACGCGCACACCGCTGCCGAGCTGGATGCCGGAGGGTACGGTATTGACCTCATCGGCCTGCGCACCCGGCTGCAGTTCGATGGCGTAGAACAGGTCCTCGAACACCACGCGGTCGCTCTTGAAACCGTTGGTGTTGACGTTGGCCAGGTTGTTGGCCACGGCGCTCATGGCCTTGTCCTGGGCGGCCAGGCCGGTCTTGCTGACCCAAAGTGCGGAACTCATGTCGTGTCTCCTCTGTAGCCCGGATGCGCTCCGGGGACGTGCTCCCGGATCGCATCCGGGCTACCTGTGTCGTTGCCGACCTCTGCCGTTCAAGGGAGAGGGGAGGCAGCCTCATCAGCTGCCGCGGATCATCCGGTTGCCGGCCTCGGAGAGGTCCTCGGCGGCCTTCATCATCTTCACCTGGGTCTCGAACAGGCGGTTGAGGCTCATGGTCGCCACCAGCTGGTCGATGGCGCCGACGTTGCTCGCCTCCAGGTACCCGGCGGCCAGCACCGGCGCCTCCATGGCCTCGGCCGGCTGGCCGTCGCTGCGCAGCAGCAGGCCGCTGGCGTCCTTGCTCAGGTCGGCGGCGTCGACATCGACCACGCGGATGCGGTCGACCTCGGCGGTGACGAAATCGCCTCGCGGGATCACCGACACCGTGCCGTCGCGACCGATGTGCAGGCTGTCGTACTCGGGCAGCACGATGGGGCCGCCCTCGCCCAGCACGGCACGCCCGTTCAGGGTCAGGCGCAGCTCGGCATCGACCTGCAGCGCGCCGTTGCGGGTGTAGCGCTCGGCACCGCCGTCGCCTTCGACGGCGAACAGGCCACGGCCCTGGATCGCCACGTCGAGGTCACGGCCGGTGGCCATCAGCTCGCCGGGCGCCAGGTTGACGCCGTTGTTCTTGACCCGCGCCAGGTGGCGGCTGTCGTAGCCGTAACCTTCCACGGCGACGGCCTGGGCCTGCTCGAGGTCGGCGCGGAAGCCGGGGGTGTTGACGTTGGCCAGGTTGTTGGCGCGCACCGTGAGCGAGCTCATGGTGCGGCTGGCGGCGGTCATTGCGGTGTAGCCGAGACGGTCCATGGGTCAGCCTCAGATCGCGCCGAACAGCACTTGGGTGAGTTCCTTGTTGGTGGTCAGCACCTTGGTGTTGGCCTGGTAGTTGCGCTGGCCCTCCATCAGGCCCACCAGCTGCTGGGTCAGGTCGACGTTGGAGTTCTCCAGGGAACCGGCGGCCAGTTCGCCGAAGGGGCCGACACCCGGCACGCCGATCAGCGCGGCGCCGGACTCGGCGGTCTCCACCCAGGCGGTGCCGCTGATGTTCTTCAGGCCGCCGGTGTTGGCGAAGGTGGCCAGCGCCACCTGGCCCTGCAACATGCGCTGGCCGTTGCTGTAGTTGGCGTAGACCATGCCGTCCTTCTCCACCGACAGGCCGGTCTGCTCGCCCGCCGCATAACCGCTGGCGCGGTTGGTGGTGACGACGAAGTCGGAGCCGTACTGGCTGGAGTTGCTGTAGTCGATGGCGATGGCCATGGGGTCGACGCCCGGCAGCGGGAAGCCGACGTTGACCGGGCCGGCCGGTGCGGCGAGCGTGCCGTTGGTGCCGAAGTTCAGCGCCTGCGGGCCACCGACGGCGGCGCCATCGGCGTAGTAGTACGCCTCCCAGTCATTGGCGGCGGTCTTGACGAAATACTGGGTCAGGGTGTGTTCCTTGCCCTGGGAGTCGAACACCTTGGTGGTGTAGGTGGAGTTGTAGGTGTTCACGTCCGCCACGTCGAAGGGCGCGGTGGCCGGGACCGCCTCGTTGGAGTCCAGGTTCATGACGAACGCCAGGGTGTCGGTGGCGCGAGCCGGCAGGTTGGCGTTCTGCAGTTGCAGGTCGCCCATGGCCCCGACCAGCAGGTTGCCGGCGGCATCCACCGGGTAGCCCTGCAGGGTCTGCCCGGCGGCATTGACGATGAAGTTGTTCTTGTCGGCGCCGAACACGCCGGCGCGGGTATAGCTCAGGTCGCCATTGGTATCGCGGGTGACGAAGAAGCCGCCGCCGGAGATGGCCAGGTCCAGGCTGCGCCCGGTGGTCACCAGGGAACCGCCCTGGCTGATGCTCTGCGTGGTGGCCAGCACTTCCACGCCCATCGCCTGGCTGTCGGCGTAGATGCTGCCGAACTCGGTACGCGACGATTTGAAGCCGGTGGTGCCGGCGTTGGCGATGTTGTGGCTGATGGTGTTGAGCTGTTCGTTGACGGCGCTGAGGCCGGTCATGGCGATGTTGAAACTCATGGCGACAGGACCCTTGAAGGAAGCGGATGAGAGGGATCAGAGCAGACCGGCGGTCTGCGTCTGGCCGAATTCGGTAATGTTGTAGAAGGGCACGGAGCCGACGCCGATGACGTCCAGCACCGGGCCTTCGGCGCTGACGCGCACCTGGGTGACACGCCCGGCCACCTCGACCTTGGGGTACTCGCCACTGTCGCTGTTGACCTCGACCTGGTAGCGCCCCGGTGCCAGGCCGAGAGCCTGCGGGTCCAGCGCGAAGGGCACGCGACCCGGCGCCTGGGAGCCGAGGTCGATATCCTTCTTCACGCCGTTGCTGTCGGTCAGCGTCAGGGTCAGCTTGCCGGCGGCATGCTCCAGGTTGATCTCGCCGTTGATGGCGTCCTCGCCCAGCTCCAGCTGCTCGGTCGCCACCTTCACTTCCTGGCCGACCAGGCCCGCGGCGGTGAGGGTCTGCAGGTTGTCCAGCAGGACCAGGTTGCTCTTGCTCAGCGAGGCCATGTTTTCCAGGCTCTTGACCTGGCTCATGGCGGCGAACTGGTTGAGGAACTCGGTGCTGTCCACCGGTTTGGTCGGGTCCTGGTTCTGGATCTGCGCGACCATCAGGGTGAGGAAGTTGTTCTCCAGCTGCGCCGCGTCGCTGACGTTGACCGCCTGCTTCACCGCCTCGTCGATGCCGTAGGCGTTGCTGTTCTGCTTGTCGTTGCTGACCACGGCCATCAGGATTCTCCGAGCTTGAGCAGGCCCTGCTGCATGCTCTTCAGGCGGTTGAGGACTTCGACACTGGTCTCGAAGCTGCGGGTGGCCGACATCATGTCGGTCATCTCTTCGATCTGGTCGATGTCGGCGTAGAACACGTAACCCTGGTCATCGGCCAGCGGGTTGTCCGGTTCGTAGCGGCGCACCGGCTCGCGCCCGGCCGTGACCACGTCGAGCACCTGCACATGGGCGCCGCCCATGCCCACGCTGCGGGTCATCTGGTCGTTGTTGTAGGCGGCGGCGAACACCGGCTTGCGCGCCTGGTACACGTCGGCGGCACTGGCCGCCGCCGAGTCGGCGTTGGCCAGGTTGCTGGCCACGGTGTTGAGGCGCACGGTCTGCGCGTTCATCGACGAGCCGGCGATGCGGTAGATGGAATCGAAAGCCATGGTCAGCGTCCCTCGATGGCCTGCTTCAGGCCGCGGAATTTCATGCTGAGAAAGGTCAGGCTGGTCTGGAAGTCCATGCTGTTCTTGGAGAACGCGGCCTGTTCCACACTCAGCTCGACGCTGTTGCCGTCCTGCGACGGCTGGGTCGGCACGCGGTACTTGAGGTCGGCGCTGCTGGCCGCGAAGGCCTGCTGCGGGTCGAGGCGCTGCATCTCACCGGCGAAATCGATGTCACGGGCGAGGAAGCCCGGCGTGTCTTCGTTGGCCAGGTTGGCGGCGAGAATCTCGCTGCGTTGCATGCGCAGCTCGATCGCCCGCGAATGCAGCCCCACCACGTCATCAATCCGTATACTCATTCACCGCTACCCTTAACCCAAGGTTGTGCCGAGATGCCTTGAGCACAAAGCGTGCCCAACCCCATGAAGAGCTGCAGCACATTGATTTATCAGGACTTTTCAAGATCGATCGAGCGCCTTGGCGTCGCCCTCTTTCCGCATCGGCGCGGCGCCGAGAGGAAAAGCGGAAAGGCTTTTTCCGCCTGCGCGTCGCTGCTTTTTCTCCTCGCGCTGGGGCCACTCGCGACCATGGCCGCTGCGGATGAGGCGGCTGTCCAGATCGATCAGGCGATCGCCGCGCACATGCAGCAGCGGCTCGCCGAGGAGGCCAGACGCCAGGCCTGGCACGGGCAACGTCACAGCCTCGACATCAGCCTGCTGGGCAATGCCGAACGGTTGCCGGCCTGCACCCAGGCGTTGCAACTGAGCGCCAGCAGCGACGACCCTTCACCGCTGTCACGCCAGCGTCTGCAACTGAGCTGCGCGGATGCCCCCGGCTGGACGCTCACTGCCCTGGTTCAGGCCAGCGTGTTCCTGCCGACCGTGCATGCGGCACGGGTGATCGAGCGCGGCCAGACCATCACCCGCGACCACCTGCAGTTGCAGGAAGTGAACATCGGCAAGGCGTCGCGCGGTTTCTACGCCGACGTCGACGAGGTCGTCGGCCAGGGCGCCAAGCGGCGCATCCGCGCCGGCCAGCTGATCGCACCGAACCTGCTCAGCGCGCCGCTGCTGGTGCGTCGTGGCCAGCAGGTGAGCATCGTCGCCAGCCAGGACGGCATCTCCGCCTCGGCCACCGGCGAGGCGCTGGCCAATGGCCGCGAGGGCGAGGTGATCCGCGTGCGCAACCTCGGCAGCCAGAAGGTGATCGAGGCCCAGGTGGTGGAAGAAGGCGTGGTCACCAGCACCTTCAGGTAGCGCGGCGACAAGCCCCAGGCGGCAAGTCGAAAGCAGCCCGCGAACGGCTGCGGGGTGGGTCAGCCGCCTGGCGTGCCGTGTTGAAATGCCTGCTGCGGCGCGACGCCTCCCTGCGGCAACCGCGACCAGACGCTGGCTTCTACTGGCCGCTCGAAGCTGGCGGCTCGACGCTCATGTCCAGCCTTCCAGGCGCATGGTCGCGCGCACCAGGCGCTGCTCCTCCTGCTCGATGTCGCGCAGGTTGTCGCGGATGCTGTTGATATGGTCGCGTGCGGCGCGCTGGGCCTGCTCCGGCAGGCGCTCGAGCACCGCGTGGTAGAGACGCGCGTGCTGCCGGTCGATCTGCCGCTTCTGCGCCGGCCGGTGATACAGGTTGTTCACCGAGGCGAACACGGTGCTGAGCATCAGGTCGGTGAGCGATTGCAGGGTGTGCACCAGCACCGGGTTGTGCGAGGCCTCGCAGATCGCCAGGTGGAAGGCATGGTCGAGGCGCGCATGCTCGCGCGGGTCGACCGGGTTCTCCTGGGTATGCGCGGCGAGCATCTCCTCGTAGCGCCGGGTCAGCAGGACGAAGTCCGCCTCGGTGCCACGCAGCGCCGCCAGCCGCGCCGACTCCCCTTCGAGCAGGCCACGCACCTCCAGCAGGTCGTAGAGCGTGCGCGGCTGCGAATTGAACAGGTGCATCAGCGGGCTGGCATCGCGCTCGCCACTGAGCTTGGCCACGCGCGAATCTCGCCCCTGGGCGGTCTCGATGATGCCGCGCCCGCGCAGCACCTTGAGCCCCTCGCGCAGCGCCGAGCGGGAGATGCCCAGTTTCTCGCACAGGCGCCGCTCCGACGGCAGCGGCTGCCCCACCTTGAGCACGCCATCGACGATCAGGCGCTCGATGCGCTCGGCCACCACGTCACTCACCTGCCGTCGTGCGGCGTTCAGATTCGCGTCCATTTCGTCCTCATCACAACTGGTCGTACCAGTTTTACAGCGCAGTCCGATCCACCCCGGATCGGCCAGCATGGCGCTAGAGAATAAGCGCTTTAGCCATGCTGGTGTGAAAGCCCGGAGAAAGAAACTGGTCCGACCAGCAGGGAAGACGGTGGACTGGCGAGCGAACGCAAGCTGAATATGCGGCCCATGGTCGCAGCATGACCGCCCATAAAAACAACGTTCACGATTGAGCCTGCCATGAGCATTCTGTACGACGAGCGCGTCGACGGCGCGCTGCCCAAGGTCGACAAGGCCGCCCTGCTGGCGGAATTGCAGCAGCGTCTGCCCGACCTCGACATCCTCCATACCCGCGAGGACCTCAAGCCTTACGAGTGCGATGGCCTGTCCGCCTATCGCACCACCCCCATGCTGGTGGTGTTGCCCGAGCGCATCGAGCAGGTGCAGCAGTTGCTGCAGCTGTGCTACGCCCGCAACGTCCCGGTGGTCGCCCGTGGTGCCGGCACCGGCCTGTCCGGCGGCGCCCTGCCACTGGAGCAGGGCATCCTGCTGGTGATGGCGCGCTTCAACCAGATTCTCGAGATCAACCGCGAAGGGCGCTTCGCCCGTGTGCAACCGGGCGTACGCAACCTGGCGATCTCGCAGGCGGCGGCGCCGTTCGACCTCTACTACGCCCCGGACCCCTCCTCGCAGATCGCCTGCTCCATCGGTGGCAACGTCGCCGAGAACGCCGGTGGCGTGCACTGCCTGAAATACGGCCTGACCGTGCACAACCTGCTCAAGGTGGAAATCCTCACCGTCGAAGGCGAGTTCATGACCCTCGGCAGCGATGCCCTGGACGCGCCCGGTTTCGACCTGCTGGCACTGTTCACCGGCTCCGAGGGCATGCTCGGCATCGTCACCGAGGTGACCGTCAAGCTGCTGCCGAAACCGCAGGTGGCCAAGGTGCTGCTGGCGGCCTTCGACTCGGTGGAAAAGGCCGGCCGCGCCGTGGGCGACATCATCGCCGCCGGCATCATCCCCGGCGGGCTGGAGATGATGGACAACCTGGCCATCCGCGCTGCGGAAGACTTCATCCACGCCGGCTACCCGGTAGACGCCGAAGCCATCCTGCTGTGCGAGCTCGACGGGGTCGAGGCCGACGTGGCCGACGACTGCGAGCGCGTCGGCGAGGTGCTGCAGAAGGCCGGCGCCACCGAAGTGCGCCTGGCCCGCGACGAAGCCGAGCGCGTGAAGTTCTGGGCCGGACGCAAGAACGCCTTCCCGGCGGTCGGGCGCATCTCGCCGGACTACTACTGCATGGACGGCACCATCCCGCGCCGCGAACTGCCCGGGGTCCTGCGCGGCATCGCCGAGCTCTCCGAGGAGTACGGCCTGCGCGTGGCCAACGTGTTCCATGCCGGCGACGGCAACATGCACCCGCTGATCCTCTTCGATGCCAACGTGCCCGGCGAGCTGGAACGGGCCGAGGCCATCGGCGGCAAGATCCTCGAACTGTGCGTCAAGGTCGGCGGCAACATCACCGGCGAACACGGCGTCGGGCGCGAGAAGATCAACCAGATGTGCGCGCAGTTCAACAGCGACGAGATCACCCTGTTCCACGCCGTGAAGGCCGCGTTCGACCCGGCAGGCCTGCTCAATCCGGGCAAGAACATCCCCACCCTGCACCGCTGTGCCGAGTTCGGCTCCATGCACGTGCACCACGGCCAACTGCCCTTCCCGGAACTGGAGCGCTTCTGATGTCGCATGATTTCGATGCCAGCGCCGCGTTGCTGGAACAGGTCAACCACGCACTCAACAGTGCCACGCCGCTGCGCATCCAGGGCAGCGGCAGCAAGGCCCATCTGGGCCGGGCCACCACCGGCGAGGTGCTCGACACCCGCACCCACCGGGGCATCGTCAGCTACGACCCGACCGAGCTGGTGCTGACCGCCCGTGCCGGCACCCCCTTGAGCGAGATCGAGGCGGCGCTGGACGCCAACCAGCAGATGCTGCCGTGCGAACCGCCGCACCTGGGCAACGGCGCCACCCTCGGCGGCATGGTCGCCAGCGGCCTGTCCGGCCCGCGCCGGCCCTGGGCCGGCTCGGTGCGCGACCAGGTGCTGGGCACCCGCGTGATCACCGGTCAGGGCAAGCTGCTGCGCTTCGGTGGCGAGGTGATGAAGAACGTCGCCGGCTACGACCTGTCGCGCCTGCTGGCCGGCAGCTTCGGCTGCCTCGGCCTGCTCGCCGAAGTGTCGCTCAAGGTACTGCCCAAGCCGCGCCAGGTGCTCAGCCTGCGCCTCGAGGTGGACGCCCGGCACGCGCTGAACAAGCTCGCCGAGTGGGGCCAGCAGCCGCTGCCGATCAGTGCCGCCAGCCACGACGGCCAGGCCCTGCACCTGCGCCTGGAAGGCGGTGAGGGTTCGGTCCAGGCCGCACGCCAGCGCCTGGGTGGCGACGAGATCGACAGTGCCTACTGGCTGGACCTGCGCGAACAGCGCCTGCCGTTCTTCGCCGGTACGGGTGCGCTGTGGCGCCTGTCGCTGCCGACCAACAGCGGCCTGCTCGACCTGCCTGGGCAGCAACTGATCGACTGGGGCGGCGCGCAGCGCTGGCTCAAGTCCGATGCCAGCGGCGAACTGATCCAGCGCACGCTGGCCGAGGCCGGCGGCCATGCCACCTGCTTCGTCGCCGGTCAGGAGCAGCCCTTCCAGCCGCTGGCGACCCCGCTGTTGCGCTACCAGCGCCAGCTCAAGAACCAGCTCGACCCCCAGGGCATCTTCAACCCTGGCCGCATGTACGCCGAGGTATAAGACGTGCAGACAAACCTGAGTGAACAAGCCAAGCGTCTGCCGCGCGCCGAAGAGGCCGAGCGCATCCTGCGTTCCTGCGTGCACTGCGGCTTCTGCAATGCCACCTGCCCGACCTACCAGTTGCTCGGCGACGAGCTGGACGGCCCGCGCGGACGTATCTACCTGATCAAGCAGATGCTCGAAGGCGGCGAAGTCACCGCCAAGACCCAGGAGCACCTGGACCGCTGCCTGACCTGCCGCAACTGCGAAACCACCTGCCCATCCGGCGTGCAGTACCACAACCTGCTCGACATCGGTCGCGAAGTCGCCGAGCAGCAGGTGCCGCGCCCGCTCAACCAGCAGCTGCTGCGTCAGGGCCTGCGCACCGTGGTGCCCCGCCCGGCGCTGTTCAAGGCCCTGACCCAGACCGGCCTGGCCCTGCGCCCGCTGCTGCCGGCGGCGCTCAAGGCCAAGCTGCCGCGAGAAGTGCGCCCGGCCAAGCCGCGCCCGAGCGAGCGCCACACGCGCCGCGTGCTGATGCTCGAAGGCTGCGTGCAGCCGGGGCTGTCGCCCAATACCAATGCCGCCACCGCACGCGTGCTGGACCGTCTCGGCATCTGCGTCACGCCGATCCGCGAGGCCGGCTGCTGCGGCGCCGTCGACTACCACCTCAATGCCCAGGAAGCGGGCCTGAACCGCGCCCGGCAGAACATCGATGCCTGGTGGCCGACGATCGAGGCCGGCGCCGAAGCCATCGTGCAGACCGCCAGCGGCTGCGGCGCCTTCGTCAAGGACTACGGCCACCTGCTCGCCGGCGACCCGGCCTACGCGGACAAGGCGGCGCGGGTCAGCGCCCTGGCCAAGGACCTGGTCGAGGTGCTGCAGAGCGAAGCCCTGGAGCAGTTGCAGGTCCGCGCCGAACAGCGCCTGGCCTTCCATTGCCCCTGCACCCTGCAGCATGCGCAGAAGCTCGGCGGCGCGGTGGAGGCGGTGCTCGGCCGCCTGGGCTTCGGCCTCACCGCGGTGCCCGACGGACACCTGTGCTGCGGTTCGGCCGGTACCTATTCGCTGACCCAGCCGGAGCTGTCGCGCCAGCTGCGTGACAACAAGCTCAATGCCCTGGAGAGCGGCAAGCCGGACGCCATCGTCACCGCCAACATCGGTTGCCAGACCCACCTGGACGGCGCCGGACGCACGCCGGTGCGGCACTGGATCGAGATCGTCGAAGAAGCGATGGGCTGACCATCACAGCAAACGTAGCCCGGATGAAATCCGGGAGAACCAACACCCTGAACCCGGATTGCATCCGGGCTACGAAACCACGAATACGAGGTCCGTCATGCAACACAAAGCCGTACTCAGCCAGACCGAAGTCAGCCAGATCATCGCCGCCGCCCGTAGCGAAGCGCAGCAACAGGGCTGGGCAGTCGCCATCGCCGTGGTCGATGACGGCGGCCACCCGCTCGCCCTGGAGCGCCTCGACGGCTGCGCGCCGATCGGCGCCTACATCGCCACCGAGAAGGCCCGAAGCGCTGCCATCGGCCGTCGCGAGACCAAGGGTTACGAGGACATGGTCAACGGCGGCCGCACCGCCTTCATCAGCGCCCCGCTGATCACCTCGTTGGAAGGTGGCGTGCCGGTCGTGGTCGAGGGCCAGGTGGTCGGCGCCGTGGGCGTGTCCGGGGTCAAGGCCGAACAGGACGCGCAGGTGGCCAAGGCGGGCATCGCAGCCCTTTGAACATGCGGCGTAGCCGCCAACGGATGACCTTCTCCCCCGGGGGGAAGGTGGCACACAGTGCCGGAAGAGGGTGTGCCCCTCTCTCCTCTTTCGATGAAAGAGGAATGCAGACAGACAGGAGAACAGGAAAATGACCGAACGCGTGCAATGTCAGCGCCTGCAGGTAGCCGCCGAGCTCAAGCAGTTCATCGAAAACGAAGTGCTGCCCGGCAGCGGTATCGAAGCCGCGGCCTTCTGGAGCGGCTTCGACGCCCTGGTTCACGACCTGGCACCGCGCAACCGTGCGCTGCTGGCCGAGCGTGACCGCCTGCAGACCGAGCTGGACACCTGGCATCGCGCCAACCCCGGCCCGGTTCGCGACATGGCCGCCTACCGCGCCTTCCTCGAGTCCATCGGTTACCTGCTGCCGCAGCCGCAGACCGTCAAGGCCAGCACCGCCAACGTCGACAGCGAGATCACCAGCCAGGCCGGCCCACAGCTGGTGGTGCCGGTGATGAACGCCCGCTACGCGCTGAACGCCGCCAACGCCCGCTGGGGTTCGCTGTACGACGCCCTGTACGGCACCGACGCGATCAGCGAGGACGGCGGCGCCAGCAAGGGGCCGGGTTACAACGAGGTACGCGGCGCCAAGGTGATCGCCTTCGCCCGTGCCTTCCTCGACCAGGCCGCGCCGCTGGCCAAGGGCTCGCACGCCGACGCCAGTGCCTATGCCGTGGTCGCCGGCCAGCTGCAGGTGACCCTGGGCAGCGGCGAGCAGACTTCCCTGGCGCAGCCGGAGAAATTCCTCGGCCACCAGGGCGAGGCCGCCACGCCAAGCGCCGTGCTGCTGAAGAACAACGGCCTGCACTTCGAGATCCAGATCGACGCCAGCAGCGCCATCGGCCGCACCGACGCCGCTGGCGTCAAGGACGTGCTGATGGAAGCGGCACTGTCGACCATCATGGACTGCGAAGACTCGGTCGCCGCCGTCGACGCCGCCGACAAGGTGGTGGTCTACCGCAACTGGCTGGGCCTGATGAAGGGTGACCTGGCCGAGGAACTGGAGAAGGGCGGCAAGCGCATCACCCGCCGTCTCAACCCGGACCGCACCTACAGCGCCGCCGCCGGCGGTGAACTGACCCTGCACGGCCGCTCGCTGCTGTTCGTGCGCAACGTCGGGCACCTGATGAGCAACCCGGCGATTCTCGACGGCGACGGCCAGGAGATTCCGGAGGGCATCCTCGATGCCGTGGTGACCAGCCTGATCGCCCTGCATGACCTCAAGCGTCGCGGCAACTCGCGCACCGGCAGCGTCTACATCGTCAAGCCGAAGATGCACGGTCCGCTGGAAGTGGCCTTCGCCAACGAGCTGTTCGGCCGTGTCGAGCAACTGCTGGGCATGCCCGCGGCCACCCTGAAGATGGGCATCATGGACGAGGAGCGCCGCACCAGCGTCAACCTCAAGGCCTGCATCGAGGCCGCCAGCAGCCGCGTGGCCTTCATCAACACCGGCTTCCTCGACCGCACCGGCGACGAGATGCACACGGCCATGGAAGCCGGCGCCATGCTGCGCAAGGGCGACATGAAGTCCAGTGCCTGGATCCAGGCCTATGAGCGCAACAACGTGCTGGTCGGCCTGGCCTGCGGCCTGCGCGGCAAGGCGCAGATCGGCAAGGGCATGTGGGCCATGCCGGACCTGATGGCGGCCATGCTCGAACAGAAGATCGGCCATCCCAAGGCCGGTGCCAACACCGCCTGGGTACCCTCGCCGACCGCCGCCGTGCTGCACGCGCTGCACTACCACCAGGTGGACGTGCAAGCCGTGCAGACCGAGCTGGAGCTGATCGACCTGGCCAGCCAGCGCGACAGCCTGCTGGGCGACCTGCTCAGCGTGCCGGTCAGCGCCGAGCGCCCGTGGAGCGCCAGCGACATCCAGCAGGAACTGGACAACAACTGCCAGGGCATCCTCGGCTACGTGGTGCGCTGGGTCGAGCAAGGCGTCGGCTGCTCCAAGGTGCCGGATATCCACAACGTCGGCCTGATGGAAGACCGCGCCACACTGCGGATCTCCGCCCAGCACATCGCCAACTGGCTGCATCACGGCGTGGTCGGCGAAGCCCAGGTGCGCGAGACGCTGCAACGCATGGCGCAGGTGGTCGACGGGCAGAACGCCGGCGATGCCGCCTATCGCCCGATGGCCCCCGGTTTCGAGCAGTCCCATGCCTTCCGCGCCGCCTGCGACCTGGTGTTCAAGGGCCGCGAGCAGCCGAGCGGCTACACCGAACCGCTGCTGCACGCCTGGCGCCTGCGCTTCAAAGAGGAGGTCTGAGCGTGGGAGGGGCTATACGCGGCTGCAGCGGGATGCCGCCCAGCCCCTCCTGAAAAATGAATGAGCGCCGTGGATGAACGCCACGGCGCTGTAACAGGCCCTGACGGTTTCCGACCGTCGGGGCTTTCGAGCATGAGCGCGACGGTGGGTGATCCCCAGCGTCGCTGCTCGCGGAATGGTCGGTGCCGTGGCGCCCGGCCACTCCAGATGCGTGGCGCCGGATATCTCCGGAAAACCGTGGTTCACAAGAAAAAGAAGGAACCAACACATGAGTCAAACGCTGCTGTCCATCCTGGCCTTCGTGCCGCTGGTGCTGGCGGGTGTGCTGCTGATCGGCTTCCGCTGGCCAGCCAAGTACGCGATGCCGCTGGTGTTCGTCCTGACCGCCCTGATCGGCCTGCTGGCCTGGGACATGTCCCTCAACCGGGTCATCGCCTCCAGCCTGCAGGGGCTGATCCTCACCGCCTCGATCCTGTGGATCATCTTCGGCGCGATCCTGCTGCTGAACACGCTCAAGCACTCCGGCGGTATCGCGGCGATTCGCCGTGGCTTCTCCAACATCAGCCCTGACCGGCGCGTACAGGCGCTGATCGTCGCCTGGCTGTTCGGCTGCTTCATCGAAGGGGCCTCCGGCTTCGGCACCCCGGCCGCCGTCGCTGCACCGCTGCTGGTTGCCCTCGGCTTCCCGGCGCTGGCAGCCGTGGTGCTGGGCATGATGGTGCAATCCACGCCGGTGTCCTTCGGCGCGGTGGGTACCCCGATCCTGGTGGGCGTCGGCGCCGGCCTGGACAGGACCGGCATCACCGAACAGCTGGCGGCAACCGGCAGCACCTGGGAGACCTTCTTCCACCTGATCTATTCGCGGGTGGCCATCACCCACGGCGTGATCGGCCTGCTGATGCCGCTGATCATGGTGATGATCATGACCCGCTTCTTCGGCAAGAACCGCAGCTGGAAGGAAGGCCTGGCCATCGCGCCGTTCGCCGTCTTCACCGCGCTGTGCTTCTCCCTGCCGTACATGGCGGCCGGCGTGTTCCTCGGTCCGGAATTCCCGTCGATGATCGGCGCCCTGGTTGGCCTGTCCATCGTGGTACCGGCAGCCCGTGCCGGCTTCCTCCTGCCGAAGGAGACCTGGGACTTCGCCGACGCCAAGGACTGGCCGGCCGAGTGGATGGGCAAGATCGAGATGAAACTCGACGAGGTGGCCGGCAAGGCACCGATCTCCGTGCCCATGGCCTGGGCGCCGTACCTGCTGCTCGCGGTGTTCCTGGTGCTGTCGCGGATCTTCCCAGAACTCAAGGCCGCGCTGATGAGCCTGAGCTTCGGCTGGAAGGACATCCTCGGTGAGACCGGCGTGTCCGGCACCATCGAGCCGCTGTACCTGCCGGGGGGCATCCTGTGCATGGTGGTGCTGGTCACCTTCTTCCTGCACCGCATGCGCTTCTCCGAGCTGAAGGCGGCCGTGGGCGAGTCGAGCAAGACCCTGCTCGGTGCCGGCTTCGTGCTGATCTTCACCATCCCCATGGTGCGTATCCTGATCAACTCCGGGGTCAATGGCGCCGACCTGGTCTCCATGCCGGTGGCCATGGCGCGTCTGGTGGCCGACAGCGTGGGCGGCGTCTATCCGTTCTTCGCCCCGGCCGTGGGTGCCCTGGGCGCGTTCATCGCCGGCTCCAACACCGTCTCCAACCTGATGCTGTCGCAGTTCCAGTTCAACGCTGCCGAGCTGCTGGGCGTGTCCGGGGCGATGATGGTGGCGCTGCAATCGGTGGGCGCTGCGGCGGGCAACATGATCGCCATCCACAACGTGGTGGCGGCCTCGGCGACGGTCGGCCTGCTGGGACGCGAAGGCATCACCCTGCGCAAGACCATCCTGCCGACGCTCTACTACCTCGCTGCTGCGGGCTGCATCGCGCTGGTCACCATGTACGTCATGGGTATCAGCGATCCGCTGCTGGCAAGCCGCTAGTCCATGCGCGGGTCGTGCCGGGCACGACCCGACTTTGGTTGGCCTCAGGCAGGCGGCGATTACCGCCTGTCCGCTTGGCGCGTCCGTTCAATTGCGGTAGCGTGCCTCGCGCAAAACCGTGAGATTCACCCGAGGTCGATATGAAGAAGTGGCAATGCGTGGTCTGTGGACTGATTTACGACGAGAGCCAGGGCTGGCCGGACGACGGCATCGCGCCCGGCACCCGCTGGGAAGACGTGCCGGAAGACTGGCTGTGCCCTGACTGCGGCGTCGGCAAGATGGACTTCGAGATGATCGAGATCGGCTGATCACGTGTCATTTCAACGAACGGCGACCCTCGGGTCGCCGTTTTCATTTCACCCTGCCAGGCGCCGCCAGCAGGCCCCGCAAGCGCGGCACAGCCGCCTCGCGGCCCAGCAGCCTCCTGGCCTGAAGCCCGCACCAGAGCCTTCGCCGGCCGTCCCGCAGAAAAATCATCAACGCCATTTAAGCAGCGTCAAAAGCCGGTCGCCCTTCACTTACAGCAGGCAATCACAGCCAGCTTCACTCAACTGAAGGAATCTCATCATGGCTCTGTCGATTCATACCAACTACTCCTCGCTGATCACTCAGACCAACCTGTCCAAGACCAACAACGCCCTGGGCACCAACCAACAGCGTCTGGGCACCGGTTTCCGCATCAACTCCGCTGCCGACGACGCCGCCGGCCTGCAGATCGCTACCCGTCTGAACGCTCAATCGCGTGGTATGGACGTGGCCATCCGCAACACCAGCGACGCCGTTTCGCTGCTGCAGACCGCCGAAGGCGCCTTCAGCGAAATGACCGACATCGTGCAGCGCATGAAAGACCTCTCCACCCAGGCGGCGAACGACACCAACAGCGCAGACGACCGCCTGGCCCTCTCGGCCGAGTTCAACGAACTGGGCAAAGAGCTGGCCAACATCATGACCAACACCAAGTACGCGGGTGAGGCCCTGTTCGACATCGCCGGTACCGGCGGCAAGTTCGGCACCGCTGGCGGCATGAGCTTCCAGATCGGCGCCAGCGCCACCGAAACCCTGGCCCTGGACGTCAGCGCCGACGTCGGCACCCTGACCGCCGCCCTGGGCGCGCTGAACACCCAGTTCGCCGCTGCTCCGGCCGCCGACCAGAAGCTCGAGACCCAGGCCGGCGCCAACGGCGCGATCACCCTGGCCGAGACCGCTCTGGACGAGATCGGTGCACTGCGTGCCCAGTTCGGCGCCAACATCAACCGCCTGAACCACACCGCCAACAACCTCGGCAACATGAAGGACAACACCGACATGGCCAAGGGTCGCATCATGGATGCCGACTTCGCCAAGGAAAGCGCCAGCATGAGCAAGAACTCCATGCTCCTGCAGTCGGGCATCTCCATGCTCAAGCAAGCCGGCCAGATGCCGGGCATGGTCATGTCCCTGCTGGGCTGATCCCGCGTCATCCAGGCGCAACGGATGGCGCCACCCCCTCCAACGCCCCGTACTCACGGGGCGTTTCTCGTTACGGCCTGAGCCCCGGCAACGCGCATCGCCAGCGTGCAACCGTCATCAAACGACGGGATGCTGAAATGACCGTCACGCCACCTGCCGACTGCATCGACTTCGTCCACGAAGCAGCTAGCATAGAACTGAGCATGGCCTGTGCGAGGCCGCTCGGTCAGCTCGTGACTGGCACAAGACTTGCCACTGCATTTCCCTGACGCCAGAATGCTGACCATCCGTCGCCCGGACGTTTCCAGCCGGAAATGTCGCTCGCTCTAAGGACCGCATGAACTCCAGCCCCGACACGCCGCCCACCGAGCCGGGAAGCACCATCGCCTGCCAGGTCATCAGGACCGGGCGCAGTGACTGCTACGCGCACTTCTATCCGGCGCTGTATCAGCTGACGCTGGCCAAGAGCGGCATCGAAGAGAAGATCGACCTCGGCTACTCCGGTAGCCGCCTGCTCGAGCGCCTGCTGCAGAAGCCGGGCGAGGTCGTCTCGCGCGAGGAGCTGATGAACCATGCCTGGGCCGACCGGGTAGTGGGCCAGGGCAGCCTGAACCAGCAGATCTATACCCTGCGCCAGGTGCTGGGCGACGAGAAAAGCCGCGAGATCATCCAGACCCTGCCGCGCCGCGGCTACCTGCTCAACCCCAATCACCTGGTCGTGCCGTCAGCCAGCGACGCCGCCGACCCGTCCGGCGCGGCGCCCGACATGCCAGCGGCACCACCCGCCTTCCTGCGGCGCCACAGTCGTCAGCGCGCCTCCTGGCTGATCCTGCTCAGCCTGTTCAGCATCATCGGCATCGCCCTGTTCCTGACGCTGTACCGGATCAGCCAGCCAGACGACCTGTACAGCAGCGAGATGACCCAGGGGCCCCTCAACGTGCGTTACATCGACCAGAACCCGCAGCGCCTGCAGCAACTCATCCTGCACACCCATGGCCTGACCAGCCGCCTCACGGCACTGGCCAACGCGCCGTCCGAGCTGGTGCTGCGCCTGAGTGGTGGCTTCTACGAGCTGCTCTGCCTGCAACCGGGGGGCGGCGCACGCTCGCTGATGCTGCATGAAAGCCAGCTGGGTCAGGTGGCCGATGCCCAACTGAGCAGATGCCTGCCATGAGCCGCTGCAGGCAACTCGGCATCAGCGGCGTGTGGCTGCTGAGCATGTTCGCCACGGCCCTGGCGATGCTCCTAGGCATGCTCGCGCTGTGGCTCAGCTTCAGCTCCAGCGCGGAGCTCGACGGCCGCTACCAGTCCAGCGGCCAGGTCCAGCTGAGCAACGGCAAGGTGCTCGACATCAGCCACAGCCTGCAGGTCAACAATGGGCGTTTCTACGCCATGACCCGCCAGGGCGACAGCATCCTGGAGACCTCGGGGACGGTCGACTACGGCTTCCTCGGCAACTACCGCCTGCGCGTCGAGGATGGCCAGGTCACCGGCCTGGCCAGCGAGGTCGACGACGAGCTGGTGTTCAACCTGCTCTACGGTCGGCACAAGGGCTCGACCATCCGCCTGACCCGCCTCGACGGCTGCCTCTACGCCCTGGAAACCCGCCAGTTCTACTGCCCGGCGCGCCACCTGTAGCGCCGCACTCACGACTCCGGCGTGCTCAGCCGCGCGCCCTCGGCGCGGTATTCCACGCGCACCTGCGTGTCGCCGAACAGCTCGCGGTACAGGCCCTCGGCCTGGCTGGTCAGCAACAGCAGCTCGATGCGCCGGTTGGCGCCGTTCTCCGGGTCATCGGGCAGCAGCGGCATGCCATCGGCCTGCGCCGTCACCTGCAGCACCGCGCGGGTCGACAGGCCGGCCTCGACCAGCACGTTGCGCGCGCGCAGGGCACGATCACCCGACAGGTTCCAGTTGTTGTAGCCGCCGACGATGCCCCGGTAGGGCGTGGCATCGGTGTGGCCGCTGACGATCAGGTGGTTGTCGACCTTGGCCAGGATGCCGGCCAGGCGCTTGAGCAGGGTCTCGAAATGCGGGTCCAGGCGCGCGCTGCCACGGGCGAACATGAAGCGCTGCGCATCGTCCTTGATCAGAATGCGCAGGCCCTGGGGCACCACCTGCACCTCGATGTTGGCCTCGGCATCCAGTTGCAGCGCCAGCGCCTCCATCAGTTGCGCCAGCTCCTGCATCTGCAGCGGCTCGGCGTAATGCGGCCTGCGCGCCGCGCCAGGCTGGCCATCACCCTGCTCGGCCCCCGGGTCCTCCTGGGGCGTACGCGCCTGGTTGAGGCGGTCCTGGCGCGGGCTGACCTGCACCGGGATACCGTCGAGGTCCAGCGGCGTGGTGCTGGTGCCGTCGAAGATGCCGGCGCCGCCATCGACCAGCGGGTTGTTCAGCATGTCCGCATTGGCCCGGCTCTGGTCCTGGGTCTGCGGCTGGATGATCCAGAGCACCATGAACAGCGCCATCATGGCCATGGTGAAGTCGGCGAAGGCGACCTTCCAGGCACCACCGTGCTCGTCGTGGCCGCCTTTCTTGCCACGCCGCTTGATGATGATCTCGTGTTCTGCGCCGCCACGCTTCTTCATGCCGCGTCCCTTTCATCCTCGTAGCGGTTGACCCAGGTCTCCAGCTGCTTGAAGGCCGGCTTGACGTCCTGCTCGATCAGCTTGCGCCCGGCGTCCACGGCCAGCAGCGTGGGCTTGCCGGCGACATGGGCGACCAGCGTGGTGCGCACGCACTCGAGTGCCGACAGCTCGGTCTTGATGCGCTGGCTCATGGCGTTGGACAGCGGCTCCATCACGCAGTAACACATGAAGATGCCGAGGAAGGTACCGACCAGCGCGGCAGCGACGTGGGCGCCGATCTCGGCCACCGAACCGCCGATGTTGCCCATGGTGATGATGATCCCCATGATCGCCGCGAGGATGCCGAAGCCCGGCATCGCCTCGCCGATCTTGTGCAGCGAACGCGACGGCTGCAGCAGGATGTGCTCCATGGCCTCCAGCTCCTGTTCGAGGAAGCCTTCCAGCTCATGAGCGCTGATCTTGCCCATGGCCATCAGGCGGAAGTTGTCGGCGATGAAGGCCATCAGGTTCTTCTCCTGACGGATCAGCGGGTACTTGGCGAACAGCTCGCTCTGCTCGGGCTCCTCGATGTGCGCGTCGAGTACCTTGAGACCACCGACCTCGACCATCTCCAGCAGCTCGTACAGCAGCATCAGCAGTTGCCGCTGGAACTCCTCGCCGCGCCGCTTGTAGACGAACACGCCCTTGATCTGGTGGCACATCTCCACCAGCACTTCCTTGGGGTTGCCCACCACCAGTGCGCCGAGACCGGCGCCGACGATGATCACCACCTCGGCCGGCTGCCAGAGCATGGCCAGCTCGCCGTGGGCCATGACGTACCCGCCCAGCACGCAGCCGACGATGATCAATGCACCTAGTAACTTCTGCACCCTAGCCTCTCTCGTTCAGGTAGCGGCTGGCCTTGGCGATCGCCTGCTTGCTCAGCTGGCAGACGCGCGCGTCGCTCAGCTCCAGCACCAGGGCGATTTCCTTGAGGCTCAGCTCATGTTGGTAGTAAAGGGTCAGCACCAGCCGCTCGCGCTCGCTGAGCTGGCTCAGCGCCTGGGTCAGCAGGCGCTCCTTGAGCACCCTGTCCTCGACCGCGCTGCTGCCACAGGTGAACCCTTCGTGGCCGTTCTGCAGCAGCTCGTCGAGGCTCTCGATGGCCTCGCAGGCGTCGGCCTGGAGGAATTCCTGGTAGTCCTTGGCGCTGATCCCGATGGCCCGGAGGATCTCCTCCTCCTGCGGCACACGGCCCAGCTGGCGCGCCAGTTGGCGAATGGCATCGCGAATCTTGTGGGTCTGCTGGCGTACCTGGCGCGGCCGCCAGTCCTGGCGGCGCAGCTCGTCGAGGATCGCACCACGCACGCGCAGCGCGGCGAAGCGGCCGAACTGCTCGTCCGGCGTGCCGTAGCGGCGCAGGCATTCGAGCAGCCCCATCAGGCCGATCTGCTCCATGTCCTCGCGATCGAGTACCTGATTGGCCTGCAACGCCAGCTGGCTGACGATGCGCTTGACCAGCGGCAGGTACTGCATCAGCCATTTCTGCTCGGCCCCGGGAGCGAACAGCGCGGCACCGCCCTGGTCGGCGGCGTAGCGGTAGTCGATGGCGCAGTTGGCGTTCATGGGCAGGCCCTGCTCTCTACTGGACGATCAGCTTGCTGACCAGCACGTTGGCGAACGGCATCGCCAGCTTCTTGCTGGCGAAGTCATCGAACAGCGCGCTTTCCAGCTTGCCCTGCAATTCGGGGATGGGCATGGCACGCAGGCTCTCGAAGGTCATCGCCGACAGGTGGGCGACCACCGAGTTGCGCACCATGGGGTCGATCTGCTCGAGCTTCTTCGGGTCGGTCTCGAGGTCGGCCTGCAGCACCAGGTCGAGCACGAAGTAGTGCTCGCGGTTCTCGCCCTGCAGGCTGACGATGACTTTCTCGATGGGGAAGAAGCGATACTCGCTGGTCTGCTGCTCCTCGCCGGCACCCGCGCTGGAAAGCCCCGGCAGCGGCTGCCCGGACTGTAGCGAGCGCAGCGTGGCGTAGTTGAAAACGGTCCCGCCGACCACCACCAGCGTGTTGAAGATGAGCAGCAGGAGGATGATGCGCGGCATTGTCATGGGGTTCTCGATCCAGGTGCGAAGGGTTAAACGGTGACCAGCACGTCGCTGGTCGAGTCCGGGTTGCGCGGGCCGCTGTCGGCCGTGGTGCTGCTCGCCGCCTGCACCGGCTCCTCGGCCAGCCAGGCCTGGCGCGGCTGGCCTTGCTGACGTCCACCCTGGGCATCGGCGGAGACCTGCACGTCGACCTGCACGAAGTGCTGCCCGACCAGTTCCTGACGCAGGCGCTCGCTGGTCTGCTGCAGCAGGCGGGCGACATCGGCGTTGGCCGCGGAAAGCTGCACGCTGAGCCGGCCGGATTCGTGACTGAGGAAGATTTCCAGGCTGCCCAGCTCCGGTGGGTCGAGGCGAATGGTGGCGTTCTGGATGCGCTGGTTGATCTGCAGATCGACCTGCTCGCGCAGGCTGCCGAGCATCTGCTCGCCCCACTGCGCCTGCGGTGCATGCAGCTTGAGGTGGCGCTCCGTGGTCGGTGCCAGGTTCGCGGGCAGGGAAGCTGGCGCAGTGGCCGTCGCGGTCGCCTTGTCGTCGGCGCTGCCGGTGCCAGGCAGACGCTCGGCAAGACTGGCCTCGAGGCTGTCGTTGGTGGCGAGTGACGCAGCATTCTGCAGCGCAGCGTCCAGCGCCATTGGCGGCATCGGCGCAGTCATGGCCTGGGCTGGCACGGCGGCAGGCCCCGGCCTGGCCGCGACCGGGGCTGCTGCGCGCTCGGGCTCGCTTGGCAGGGGTTCACGCGGCACCCGCGCGGGATCGACCGGCAAGGCGGCCAGCTGCGGATCCTGCTCCTGTTCGTCCGGGCGCGCCGGGGCGTGCTGCGCAGTTTCCGTCGTCTCGCGCGCCTCCACCCGGACCGCCTGCTGCCCCAGCACGCTGGCCAGCCACTGCTCGGCATCGGCCTCGCCGAGACCGAGCGCGATCGGCGCCGGCGCGCTGGCTGGCGGCGCCACGGTCTCGCTTGCGGCGAAGGCATGCAGCTCCATCTGCAGATCGAAGGCCGGCAGTTCGCCGGACGCACTCTGCGCCTGGGCAAAGCCGTTCAGCGAAGGCTCCGCTGCGGCGCCGCCGAGGTCGACTCGCGCATTCGCGTTGATCAGTTGCAGCACCTTCTATCTCCCCTCTTGATACAGATCGACGCGCAGGTAGGCGCTACGCCCTTCGGCGTATTCCAGATGCGTCAGCAGCAGGCGCCGCACGCGCTCGCATTCCTCGGCGCAGGCGACTCGCGCCTGGCCGTGCAGCTGTTGCAGACGCTGCTTGGCCGCACGCGTCTCGTCACTGAGCGACGGCAACCCGGCCAGCAGTTGCAGGCAGGCGCGGATCAGCGCATCGACCTCGCCGATGCGCGCCCAGTCGCCCTGCTCCAGCGCCTCGGCCAACTGGCCATGCAGCTGCTGCAGGGCGCGCAGTTCACTTGCGCGCTGCATTCACGCCTTCCCAGCCTTCACGCAGCACACCGAGCAGCCCCACCACCTCGTCCAGCCCTTCCAGCGACAGGCTGACGCTGACGTCGGAGAGCCGGTAGATGCAGTAGTCGTAGAGCCGCGCCAGGCCCTGCACCAGCTCGCCGCCGTTCTCGTAATCGAGCGCGCTGTTGAGGCCGCCGAGGATGTTCAGGCACTTCTCCAGGGACTGGCCCTTCTGCTGGTAACGCTTGGCCTCGATATGGCCACGGGCACGGGCCAGCTCGTCGAGCAGGCCGTCGAACAGCACCAGCACCAGCTCGTAGGGCGAGGCGGCGGCAGCGCGGGCCTCGAGGTCCACGGTGCGGTAGCTGTCGTAACTTTCGTTGAGGTTGTAGGCACTCATCAGAACATTCCGTAGGTCTGTTCCATCGCCGCCATGGTCTGCATCAGACCGGTGTACTGACGGAGATAGCGGGCGTAGTAGGAGTCGTACTGCTTCTGGATGTTGTCGAACTGCTGATCGACACGACGCAGCTGGGTGTTGAGGGTGTCCTTGCGGTTGGTCAGCAGGCCGCCGGCGCTGCTGGTGTAGACCGCCAGGTTCTTGTCCAGGGTGTCGAGCAGGTTGCCCTTGTCGGTGAACAGCTTCTCGAAGCCTTCCGGGTTGGCCGCCACGGCCTTCTCGAAACGCGCACTGTCGATGGTCAGCTTGCCGCCGCGGTCGGCGACGATGCCGAACTCGGTCAGGCTCACCCCGCCGAAGGACGTGCGCACCAGCTGGTTGAGCATGCCTTCGATGGCGCGCACGCTGGCGTCACCGGCCAGGGGCCCACGGCTGCCACTCTCGCCGCCGCTGGCGGTCAGCGAGTCGAAGCTGCTCATCAGAGCATTGAAGGCACTGACGAACGTCTGCGCCTTCTCCTTGGTGGCACTCTGGTCCTGGGCGATCTCGATGGTCAGCGGGGTGTCGCCCGTCTGGTGAGCCTTGCTGAACGTCAGGCTGACGCCGTCGATGATGTTGGCGAAGGTGTTGCTGCTACTGGTCAGCTCGATGCCGGTCTCGCCGCCGAGGCGGACGATGGCGTCCTTGGCCACGGACAGTTCCTGGCGCGCGGCCACGGCATTCTCGAATGCCGTGTTGCCGCTGGCGGTCAGGCTGATGGCCTGGTCGGCACCGGTCGTCTCGCTGGTCAGCACCAGGTTGACCTGGCCATTGCTGCGCACCAGCGTGGCCTTGACCCCGCTGTTGTCAGCCGCGCCGTTGATCGCAGCGGCCAGTTCGTCGAGCGTCGTCACCGCGCCCAGGTCGACGCTGAACGTGTCGCTGCCCTGGCCGATACTCAGGCTGCCGCTGCCCAGGTCGCCGTCCTGCAGGCCCTGCAGGGCGAGCTGGCTCTTGCTGGCCAGCTGCTGGACGAAGAAGTCATAGCTGCCCGCAACCGCCTTGCTGCCGACCGTGGCAGTGGCATAGCCCTCCTGGCTGTAGCTGGCGCTGTTGACCAGCATGCTGCTGCCGGCGAGCTTCAGGCCGCTGGCAGCGCTCTTGAAGCTCTTCAGCGCAGTGTCCAGGGAGCTCAGGGCATTGAGCTGCGCCTTGTAGGCTTCCTGGTTGCGGTTGGCCTTGGCCAACTGCCCCTGAATCTCGTATTGGGCCAGTTGGGTCGCCATGCTCTGTACGTAATCTGAATCGATAGCCATAGTCGGACACCCGTTTTCCTGAGAGATAGCAATAGCGGTGCCAACCAGCCAAGTCGTTGATATTCAAGGACTTGAGCCAACCGCCAGGTGAAAGATCCTTTCCGCTCGCGAGGCAGCGAGCGACAGGCGGAAGGCCGGCTTCCGCTCGCCTGCGCAAAAGGCGGACATGCCCCCTACACAGGCGACGCGACAGCGGCCCGGCTTAAGGAAAACGCGGTGAATGCAGTGCACTGAGGCCGGGCAAGCCAGCCAGACGCAGGGAGAGTGGCCGTGACACGCAGGACAGCGCTGAGGGAGGCTCTCTAGCCGCGACTAGGGCAGTCGCGGATGAATCTGCGTCTACAAGGCGGGAGAGATGAACGTGGGAGGGGCTTCAGCCGCGACCTGGGAGAACGCGGTTGAAGCCCGCCGGAACCTGCCGCTTACTCGCCGCCAACGGCGAAATTGGGCAGGCTGTTGACCGGCTGGCGGAAGTTGAACGGAATGGATTCGACGGCCAGACCGACGTTGCGCTGGACCACGAAGTGCAGGTGCGGGCCGGTGCTGTTGCCGGTATTGCCGGAGCGCGCCAGCAGGCTGCCGGTCTCCACCCGCTGCCCCTCGCGCACGCTGACCGAGCCACGCATCAGGTGCAGGTAGACCCCCATGGTGCCGTCGTCATGCAGGATGCGCACGAAGTTGCCGGCAGGGTTGTTGCCGCGTCCGGTCTGCTGGTTCTCGGTCTTCACCACCCCCCCACCACGGGCCGCGACGATGGGCGTGCCCTCGGGCATGGCGATATCCACCGCGTAGCGCCCCTTGGCCGTGAAGTGGCTGTAGGTGCCGTTGGCGCCCTGGGTCTGACGGAACGGACCACCCCGCCAGGGCAGTGGATAACGATGGATGCTCGGTTGCAGACGCGGGTCGCCGAGGGCGTAGCGCAGCTTCGGCTTGTAGCGCAGCGGCTTGCCGGCATCCTGCGGCGTCAGGGTGGCGAGACGGATCTTGCTGCGCGGCGGCAGCACCCAGCGAATCGGCTTGCTCGGTGCGCCGATGGCGTTCTTCACCTGCTCCAGCCTGAGCTCGATCTCCACCGGCGCATACAGGTCGTTGCGAATCAGCAGCGTCTCGCCGGCTTCGTGCTTCTTGGTCTCCAGCTTCACCTGGTTGTCCAGGCGCTCGACCATGCGGTCGTTGAACACGAACACCTGGGCACCAGGCGCCGCCTGATCGCTGTAGGTCACCACGCCGTTCGCGTCGACGTACTTGTAAACGGTCAGAGCAGCGGCCTGGCCACAGAGAACCAGCAGACTGCAGAAGATGATCAAACGCCCTAGCATAACGATTCGGATCTTATGGCTTTTTGCTATCCGGATTGAAAAGACTAGCAGCGCAGGAGGGCATGCGCGAGGAAGCAACCGTCAGGCTGTGAACCGGCTCACCGCCGCCGGTCGCTCCGGCGCCGTGCGGATCAGGCGCCCGGGGAGAAATGCTTCTGCGCGGTACCGCGTGCGATCAGCCGCGACAGGTAGTCGAGCTTCTGCGGGTCGCGGTCGACGAAACGGAAGGTCAGTTGCAGCCATTCGCTGTCGGGCTTGGGCTCGAACGCTGCCACGGCATGCAGGTAGCCATTGAGACGGGCGGTTTCCGCTGCCTCGCCCTGCTCCAGATCGAGCACCGCGCTTTCCAGTACCTGCGGCAGGACATCGGCGCGCCGCACCACCAGCAGCGCCTCCTTCAGGCTCAGCGCCTTGATCACGCAGGCCATGCTGCCGGATGGCAGGCGCAACTGGCCCTGGCCGCGCCCGGCCGGCGCCTTGCTCGCGGCCGCGGGGGCCGGTTTGGCGAAAGCCGCTGCCGGGGCTGGCGCGGCCGGTGTCGGCGCACTGGGCTTGACCACCTCGGCCTTGCCACCGGTGAGTGCGGCCAGCGAATCGTTGGCGAAGCCACCGCCGCTCAGCACCTTGGGCGCAGCGCTGGCGGTGAGCGCCTGCAGCTTGCCGGCGCGGCTCAGGGCCTTCTTCACCTTGGTGACCAGTTGCTCGTTGGAGAACGGCTTGCCGATGTAGTCGGAAACACCGGCCTGGATGGCCTGCACCACGTTTTCCTTGTCGCCACGGCTGGTGACCATGATGAACGGCGTGGTTTTCAGGTCGTCCTGCTCACGGCACCAGGTCAGCAGCTCCAGGCCGGACATCTCCGGCATTTCCCAATCGCAGAGGATCAGGTCGACCGCCTGCCGGCCCAACAGCTGCTGGGCCTTGCGACCGTTGACCGCTTCCTCGATCTGTACGCCGGGGAAGTGATCACGCAGCCCTTTCTTGACCAGATCACGGATAAAGGTCGCGTCGTCCACCACCAGCACACTGACTTTGCTCATCGGCCTCTCCTGTACGAATGGCAATAAGCATAGTCATGGCCAGTGGCCTAAGGCCAACGGAAACGTCGGGTAAACGACAAATCGCGCAAACGCAACGGCCCGGGAAGTCCCGGGCCGCTGGCTCGACGCAGGCATCAGTCCGCGGATTTGCCTTCGACTTCCTCGCGCATGCGGGTCAGGCCGATATGCCGCACATCGGTACCGCGCACGAGGTAGATCACCAGTTCGGCGATGTTGCGTGCATGATCGCCGATGCGTTCCAGCGAGCGCAGCGCCCAGATCACGCTGAGCACGCGGGTGATCGAACGCGGGTCTTCCATCATGTAGGTGACCAGCTCGCGCAGTGCCGTCTTGTACTCGCGGTCGACGGTCTTGTCGTACTGCGCCACGGACAGGGCCAGGTCGGCGTCGAAACGGGCGAAGGCGTCCAGCGCCTCCTGGACCATCCTGCGCACCTGATCGCCGATGTGGCGAACCTCGACGTAACCACGCGGCGCCTCGCCTTCCTCGCACAGCTGGATGGCACGCTTGGCGATCTTGGTCGACTCGTCGCCGATGCGCTCGAGGTCGATCACCGACTTGGAGATGCTGATGATCAGGCGCAGGTCGGAGGCCGCCGGCTGACGACGGGCGAGGATGCGCACGCATTCCTCGTCGATGTTGCGCTCCATCTGGTTGATCTGGTCATCGATCTCGCGCACCTGCTGAGCCAGGCCGGAGTCGGCCTCGATCAGGGCGGTGACGGCATCGTTGACCTGCTTCTCCACCAGGCCGCCCATGGCCAGCAGGTGGCTGCGCACTTCTTCCAGCTCGGCGTTGAACTGCTGGGAGATGTGCTGGGTAATGTTGTCTTTGTTCATCAAGTTCGCTCCGCGAAAGCTTCAAGCTGCAAGCCGATCGGTGAAGTGTCTGGTTACCGCAAGCTGACCGGCAGCTTGCGGCTTGTAGCGTGCCGCTGTCCTCAACCGTAACGACCGGTGATGTAGTCTTCGGTCTGCTTCTTGGCCGGGTTGGTGAACAGCGTGTCGGTATCACCGAACTCGATCAGCTTGCCCATGTACATGAACGCGGTGTAGTCGGAGACGCGCGCCGCCTGCTGCATGTTGTGGGTGACGATGACGATGGTGTACTTGCTCTTGAGTTCGTAGATCAGCTCTTCGACCTTCAGCGTGGAGATCGGGTCGAGTGCCGAGCAGGGCTCGTCGAGCAGCAGCACTTCCGGCTGTACCGCCACGGTGCGGGCGATCACCAGACGCTGCTGCTGACCGCCGGACAGGCCCAGTGCCGAATCGTGCAGACGATCCTTGACCTCGTCCCACAGTGCCGCGCTCTTCAGCGCCCATTCCACCGCTTCGTCGAGCACGCGCTTGCTGTTGATGCCCTGGATGCGCAGGCCATACACCACGTTCTCGTAGATGCTCTTGGGGAAGGGGTTGGGCTTCTGGAACACCATGCCGACGCGGCGACGCAGCTCGGCGACATCCTCGCCCTTGCGGTAGATGTTGCGGCCGTCGATGTTGATCTCGCCATCGACGCGGCAACCATCGACCAGGTCGTTCATGCGGTTGAAGGTGCGCAGCAGGGTCGACTTGCCACAGCCGCTCGGGCCGATGAAGGCAGTCACGCGCTGCTTGGGGATGTCCATCTTGACGTCGAACAGCGCCTGCTTCTGACCGTAGAACAGGTTCAGGCCCGGCACTTCGATGGCCGTGGTCTCGTCGGCCAGGCTCAGGCTCTGCTTGTCGCGGCCGAGGGCGGCCAGGTCGATACCGTGGGTATGGGCTTCGTGTTGCATATGGGTTCACTCCGTTCGCAGCTGCAAGCTGCACGCTACAAGCTGCAAGCCGGTCGCCGCGCTTCTCGTTGAAGCTTGCGGCTCTGGGCTTGCGGCTCGAATTTAATGATCCAGCGCCTTGTACTTCTCGCGCAGGTGGTTACGGATATAGACCGCGGTCAGGTTGAGCAGGGCGATGACGATCACCAGCAGCAACGCGGTTGCATAGACCAGCGGGCGGGCCGCTTCTACGTTGGGGCTCTGGAAGCCGACGTCGTAGATGTGGAAGCCCAGGTGCATGATCTTCTGATCCAGGTGCAGATAAGGGTAGTTGGCGTTGAGCGGCAGGCTCGGTGCCAGCTTGACCACGCCCACCAGCATCAGCGGTGCTACTTCGCCGGCGGCACGGGCCACGGCGAGAATCAGGCCGGTCATCATCGCCGGGCTGGCCATCGGAATCACTACCTTCCACAGGGTCTCGGCCTTGGTCGCACCGAGCGCCAGCGACCCTTCGCGCACCGCACGCGGAATACGCGCCAGGCCTTCCTCGGTGGCGACGATGACCACCGGCAGGGTGAGAATCGCCAGGGTCAGCGAGGCCCACATCAGGCCCGGCGTACCGAAGGTCGGCGCCGGCGCCGCCTCGGGGAAGAACAGCTGGTCGATGGAACCACCCAGCACGTAGACGAAGAAGCCCAGGCCGAACACGCCGTAGACGATCGAGGGCACGCCGGCCAGGTTGTTCACGGCGATGCGGATCACCCGGGTCAGCGGGCCCTGGTGGGCATACTCACGCAGGTAGACCGCCGCGATCACACCGAACGGGGTGACGATCACCGCCATCAGCATGACCATCAGCACGGTGCCGAAGATGGCCGGGAAGATGCCGCCCTCGGTGTTGGCCTCACGCGGCTCGTCGCTGATGAACTCCCACACCTTCATGGCGTAGAAGCCGAGCTTGTCGACGCTGCTCATGGCATTCGGGCGGAAGGCGCGGACGATCTTGCCCAGGGCGATCTCGGTCTGGCGGCCGTCACTGGCGGTCAGGGTCACGCTGTCGCGGTTGATCTGCTGGGTCAGCGCCACCATGCGCTCTTCGAGCACCTTGTACTCGGCATTCAGGGCATCGCGGCGAGCGTCCATGTCGGCCTGGGCGGCAGCGTCCAGCTTGTCCTGCAGCTGCAGCTTGCGCCCTTCCAGGCGAATGCGCTCCAGGCCATGGTTGATGCGGCCGATGTCGCTCTTCTCCAGGCGCACCAGCTGGGCGTGCAGCTCGTCGACCCGCTCCAGACGCTGCTGCAGCTCGGCCCAGGCGGCATCGCCCTCGGCGACCAGCTGACCACTTTCCTTGACGTTGACCAGGTTGCCGTAGAAGTTGCCCCACTCGCGGCGCTCCAGCACGGTGATGTCCGCCGGCTTGCGCAGGTTGCTCAGCCATTCGCCGACGACCCAGGTGAAGTCCGCGCCGAACAGCTCGCGGTTACCCACCTTGAGCAGCTCGCGGGTCATGAACTCGCCGCCCTCTTCGGCGACCGGCAGGCCGGCCGCGGCGAGACGGGCACGCGGGACTTCCTCGGCCTGTACCACTTCGCCGAGCATGACCCGGGATTCCTGGCCAGGCACCTGATAGTCGGCCTCGATGATATCCGCCGGCCAGAAGTGCCCCAGGCCGCGCGTGGCGATCACCGCCAGCAGGCCGAGGGTCATGATGATGGCGATGGCGACCGCGCCGCCGCTCATCCACACGCCGGGGGCGCCGCTCTTGTACCAGGATTTCAGGTTGTTCTGTTTCACGGCATCACACCTTGAATGAAATCATTCTTTACCGCCCCTCTCCCGCTTGCGGGACAGGGGCCGGGGGAGCGGGTCGCGGCGTTGTTCGCACGGCCCTCTCCCGCCCTTCGGGCACCCTCTCCCATCAATGGGCGAGGGTCATCAGTTGGCCTGCTGCGCAGGCCATTCTTTACAGCGACGAATACTTGGTACGCAGACGCTGACGAATCAGTTCGGCCAGGGTGTTCATCACGAAGGTGAACATCAGCAGCACCAGTGCCGCCAGGAACAGCACGCGGTAATGGGTGCCGCCAACCTCCGACTCGGGCATCTCGACCGCGACGTTGGCCGCCAGGGTGCGCATGCCCTCGAAGATATTCACGTCCATGATCGGCGTGTTGCCGGTGGCCATCAGCACGATCATGGTTTCCCCCACGGCGCGGCCCATGCCGATCATCAGCGCCGAGAAGATACCGGGGCTGGCGGTCAGGATGACCACGCGGGTCAGGGTCTGCCAGGGCGTCGCGCCCAGCGCCAGCGAGCCGAAGGTCAGGCTCTTGGGCACGCTGAACACGGCGTCTTCGGCGATCGAGTAGATGTTCGGGATCACCGCGAAGCCCATCGCCAGGCCGACCACCAGGGCGTTGCGCTGGTCGAAGGGAATGCCCAGGTCATTGGACAGCCACAGGCGCATGTTGCCGCCGAACAGCCAGTTTTCCAGGTGACCGCTGATCGCGATGGAGAACCAGCCCACGGCGATCACCACGGGGATCAGCAGCGCGGCTTCCCAGCCATCGGGAACGCGATGACGCACCGCCTCCGGCAGCTTGCTCCAGATGAAGCCGAACAGCAGGATGCCCAGCGGCGTCAGCAACAGCAGGCTGAATATGCCGGGCAAGTGGTTTTCCAGGAACGGTGCGAGGAACAGGCCGGCGAAGAAGCCGAGGATCACCGTCGGCAACGCCTCCATCAGCTCGATCACCGGTTTGACCTTGGTGCGCATGCGCGGCGCCATGAAATAGGCGGTGTAGATCGCAGCGGCGACCGCCAGCGGTGCCGCCAGCAGCATGGCGTAGAAGGCTGCCTTGAGCGTGCCGAAGGCCAGCGGCGAGAGGCTCAGCTTGGCTTCGAAGTCGGTGTTGGCGGAAGTCGACTGCCAGACGTAGTCAGGCTCCGGGTAGCTCTCGTACCAGACCTTGCCCCACAGCGAGCTCCAGGAGATCTCCGGGTGCGGGTTGTCGACCACGAAGCGCTGCAGCTTGCCGTCGGACTCGACCAGCACGCGGGTGGCGCGCGGCGACAGGGCAGCAGCGGCCTTGCCGTCGGCGACCTGTTCCTTGAGCAGGGTACGGTGCGCGGTGCTGTGGAAGATACCGAGCAGGCCGCTCTCGTCGAGCGCCATGAAGCCCTTGCGGCGCTCTTCGGGAAGAATCTGGGTGACCGCGCTGCTGCCCAGCTGGAAGCTGCGGATCGACTGGAAGGTGGATTTGCCGTCCTTGTCACGCACCATGAACCACTGCTGGATGCCGCCCTTGGCGTCGCCGATCATGATGGAGATGCCGCCCAGCAGGCTGGTGGCGCTGGTGACACGGTTGGAGGCGTCCTTGAGCAGCTGGTAGCGGCCATTCAGGCTGCGCTTGCGCAGGTCGAAGACATCGGCGTTGGAGTCGCCATTGAGGACGTACAGCCACAGCTGGCGGGGGTCGAGGATCAGCTGGCTGATCGGCTCACCGATCTGCGGCAGGGCGATGCGCTCTTCGCTGACGCTCACTTCGCCAGTGAACAGGTTTTCCTCGCGACCGAGGCTGATCAGGTGCAGCTCGCTACCGGTAGAGCCTGCCAGCATCAGCGTGCCGCTGTTGAGGTTCAGCGCCACGTGCTCGAGCGGGCGGCCCTGCGGGTCGACCTCGATCGGCGTCTCGCCGTACGGATAGTCGATGCGCGGCGCGATGGTGCGCACGTTGTCCGGGTAGGTGATCTTGTAGTTGTGCTGGATGACCAGCGCCTGGCCATTGCTCAGGCCCAACGCCACGCGGCGGCTGCCCGGCTGGTCCTGCGCGACCGAGGCGACGCTGACGCCTTCCGGCAGCGGCAGCTGCACGCGCTGCAGCGCCTCGCCGTTCTTCAGCTCGAAGAACTGCACCGCACCGCTGGCGTCCAGGCGCATGGCCACCTGGTTCTGCTCCTCGACGGCCAGCATCAGCGGCGCCGGGGCGTCAGCCAGCCAGGCCGGCTGCTGAACCTTGCGCGCATCCAGTTCGGCGCCCTGGAACATGGGCAGTACCACGTGCGCCAGGTAGAAGAAGATCAGGGTGATCGCACCCAGCACCGCCAGGCCACCGACGGAGACGTACCAGCGCGCCATGCGGTCCTTGAGGGCACGCAGGCGACGCTTGCGTTGCAAGGCGGGGGTGTTGAAGTCGATCCCCAGCGGATTCTGAGAGCGATTCACGGATTCGTTTGCCAAGTCATTCATGCGAGAAGTCTCTGCGCGGGCTCAAGTGCAGCGCATAGGGCTGTCCAGGCTTGTCAATCTAGCGAGCTTGTATGACAGAAAGGTTACAGTCACCTGACATGACGAAGCCCACCACTCGAATCGAGTGGCGGGCTCTTCCGACCATCAGCCGAAGATCAGCGGGTCGGCGTCGTCAGGCACTGAAATTACAGGCCCAGTTCCTTCATGGTCTTCTCGACCACTTTGGACGGCAGCGGGATGTAACCATCCTTGACCACCACTTCCTGACCCTGCTTGGACAGCACCAGCTTGACGAACTCGGCGTCCAGCGGGCTCAGCGGCTGGTTCGGCGCCTTGTTCAGGTAGACGTAGAAGAAACGAGCCAGCGGGTACTTGCCGGACAGCGCGTTGGTTTCGTTGGCTTCTTCTACCTGGCCGTTCTTGTCGACCAGCGGAACAGCGCGAACGCTGGAGGTCTTGTAGCCGATACCCGAGTAACCGATGGCGTTCAGGGTGCTGGAGATCGACTGCACCACGGAAGCCGAACCCGGCTGCTCGTTGACGTTGGAGCGGAAGTCACCTTTGCACAGGGCTTCTTCCTTGAAGTAACCGTAGGTGCCGGATACCGAGTTACGACCGAACAGCTGGATCGGCTTGCTCGCCCACTCGCCGGTCAGACCGACGTCACCCCAGGTTTTCAGGTCCTTGTCTTCGCCGCACAGACGGGTGCTGGAGAAGATCGCGTCGACCTGATGCATGGTCAGGGCCTTGATCGGGTTGTCCTTGTGCACGAATACCGCCAGGGCATCGATGGCGACCGGAACGGCGGTCGGCTTGTAGCCGTACTTCTCTTCGAAGGCCTGCAGCTCGCTGTCCTTCATCGGACGGCTCATCGGGCCCATGTTGGCGGTGCCTTCGGTCAGCGCGGGCGGCGCGGTGGAGGAACCGGCGGCCTGGATCTGGATGTTGACGTTGGGGTAGTTCTTCTTGAACTCTTCTGCCCACAGGGTCATCAGGTTGGCCAGCGAGTCGGAACCGACGCTGGACAGGTTGCCCGATACACCGGAAGTCTTCTCATAGGTCGGCAGAGCCGGGTCGACGGCGGCTACAGCAGATACGGCGCTTACGCCGGCGGCGGCGAAAGTCAGGGCCGCCATCAAACGCTTCAGTTTCATGCCTTGCTCCTAGCAGGATAGTGTTGGATGGAACGGGCCCAAGTATCTGCAGGCCACGTGAACACTCTATGAAACGAATGTGACAGTTAAATGAACGCTGCTGACTTTTCATTGCAACGATGCAAAGGGGCCTGCAGCGAGGACGCAACCTGCGGATGAGCAGCGCTCGCCCGCTGCCGGACAGCCAATGAAAAGCCCCCGCACGCAAGGCGCGCGGGGGCTCGGGGCTGACGCTGGGCGTTACTGCATGTTCTGCTTCAGCGCCCGCATGCGGTCATGGCAGGCACGCACCTTGGGCATCTCCACGGCCAGCAGCGCACGGACATCGTTGTCCGAGTCCTCCAGGGCGTCCTCGAAGGCGTGCAGGATGCGGTCCTCGGCCTCTTCCAGCTGGGCGACGTAGGTGGCCTCTTCGTCCTTGGCCAGGGTGGCGCGGGTATCGGCGTACACCTGGCGCAGCTTGCCCAGCATGGTGCCGCCGGCTGCCGGCTCGCTCTGGTTGGCCGCGACCTTGACGCTCAGCGCGTCGATCACTTCGGTCTTGGCGCGGACCATGTCACGGAACAGCGCCTGCAGGCGGATGTCCTTGACCTCCTCGTGGGCGTGCTCGTAGAAGCGCTTGCCGTCACGGGTGATCTCGATCAGTTCGTTGAGTTGTGCGGTCTTGCTGCTCATGGAATGACTCCTTGGCGATGGGACTTGCGGATGGCTGACCGCGCCTGCGGTCAGGATGAAAAAAGCTTCAGCCGGTGATGCGCAGGGCGTCGGCATCCACGCCACGCACACCACGGATGTTGCGGGCGATCTCGACTGCCAGGCGCTTCTCGGCGCTGCTCAGCACGCTGCCGCGCAGGCTCACCAGGCCGTCGTCGGTGTTCACCGAGATGTTCAGCGCATCCAGGTTGCGGCTATAGAGGAAGCTGGCCTTGACCTTGCTGGTGATCCAGCTGTCGCTGATGTCCTCGCGCGCCTCATCCACTGCGGTCTGCACTTCACTGCTGGTGCTGTCGGCGGTGCTGATGCTGAGGTGGTTGAACACCTCGCGCACACCGTCGGTGTTGGCGGCCAGCTGGCCGGCCAGCTCCTTGGCCGCCGGTGTCTGCGCACGGCCGCTGAGGGTGATGGCGCCGATCTCGCTCTTGACCTGGATGTCCAGGCCACGGGTGTTGCTGTTCCACAGCAACTTGGACTTCACGGTGGCGGCCAGGCTGGCGTCTTCCAGACGCTGCACCAGCCCCGGCGGGTTGCCGCTGGCGGCCTCGCCCGCGACCTCGATGCGATTGTCCACCGCGTCGATGCCCTCTATGCTCAGGGCCACCTGCTCGGCCAGATCCTTCTGCACAGCGTTCTCGACCTTGCCGGTCAGCGTGGCCTCACCAGCCTCCACCTCGATGTCGAGCTTGAACGGATTGAGATGACGGTTGAGCGCGAAGGCGGTCCAGATGGAGCCTTCCTGGCGCGCGGCTGCCAGTTGCGCGGCCAGCTGACCGTCTGCTGCCTGACTGGCCAGCGGCGTCAGGCTCAGCATCAGCGCAGCGCTCGTGGCCAGCAGCAAGGGTTTGAACGGGGGCATGGATTCACTCCTGCTCATGAAAGGATGAGAGGAATATCGCAAGCCTCGTGCCAGCCGATACAATCAATTAAATTCGTTATAAAACAAAAAGTTAAAAACAATAAAGGCATCCTGCCTGCATGCAGGGTGCAGCATCGGCGCGGTCAGGCCGTGCAACTTGCACGGTTTTTACCTGACTAAGCTGCATCGACTCGTCAGACGGAGCACATACATGGCAGTTTCAGAGCAGACCAGCGGACGCATCCTGCTGGTGGACGACGAAGCCGCAATCCTGCGCACCTTCCGCTACTGCCTGGAGGACGAGGGGTACGACGTCGCCGGCGCCAGCAGCACGGCACAGGCCGAAGCACTGCTGCAGCGCCAGGTGTTCGACCTGTGCTTCCTCGACCTGCGCCTGGGCGAGGACAACGGCCTGGAGCTGCTGGCGCAGATGCGTATCCAGGCGCCCTGGATGCGCGTGGTGATCGTCACCGCGCACTCGGCCGTGGACACCGCCGTCGATGCCATCCAGGCCGGCGCCGCCGATTACCTGGTCAAGCCCTGCACCCCGGACCAACTGCGCCTGGCGGCAGCCAAGCAGCTGGAGGTGCGTACCCTGGCCGCACGCCTGGAGGCCCTGGAGGGCGAGGTGCGCAAGGCCAAGGACGGCCTCGATTCGCACAGCCCGGCGATGATGGCGATCCTGGAGACCGCGCGCCAGGTCGCGGGCACCGACGCCAACATTCTCATCCTGGGTGAGTCCGGCACCGGCAAGGGCGAACTGGCCCGCGCCATTCATGGCTGGAGCGGCCGTGCCAAGCGCACCTGCGTGACCATCAACTGCCCGTCGCTGACCGCCGAGCTGATGGAGAGCGAACTGTTCGGCCACGCGCGCGGCTCCTTCACCGGCGCCAGCGAGAGTACCCAGGGCCGCGTCAGCCAGGCCGATGGCGGTACCCTGTTCCTCGACGAGATCGGCGACTTCCCGCTGACCCTGCAGCCCAAGCTGCTGCGCTTCATCCAGGACAAGGAATACGAGCGCGTGGGCGACCCGGTGACCCGCCGCGCCGACGTGCGCATCGTCGCCGCCACCAACCTCGATCTCGACGAGATGGTCCGCGAAGGGCGCTTCCGCGAGGACCTGCTCTACCGCCTCAACGTCATCACCCTCAAGCTGCCCGCATTGCGCGAACGCCACGAAGACGTGATGTCGCTGGCCGAGCGCTTCCTAGCCCGCTTCGTCAGCGACTATGGCCGGCCGGCCTGCGCCTTCAGCGAGGAGGCGGCTGCGGCGCTGCAGGCCTACCACTGGCCGGGCAACATCCGTGAGCTGCGCAACGTCGTCGAACGGGCCAGCATCATCTGCCAGCAGGAAACCGTGGAAGTCGCCCACCTCGGCCTCGGTGGCGGTACGGAGGCGCCGACCAGCACCGTGCGCGTCGGCGCGCCGATGAGCCTGGAGGAGCTGGAGAAGGCCCACATCGCCGCCGTGCTGGCCAGCAGCAACACCCTGGATACGGCGGCCAAGACCCTGGGCATCGATACCTCGACCCTCTACCGCAAACGCAAGCAATACAACCTCTGACCCTGGGATCACCATGCAGCTGCCGATGAAGCTCCGCACCCGGCTGTTCCTCAGCATCTCCGCGCTGATCACCGTCGCCCTGCTCGGCCTGCTCCTGGGACTGTTCAGCGTCACGCAGATGGCCAGCAGCCAGAGCGAGCTGATCCAGCGGGGCTTCAACGCCGTGGAGATCGGCCAGAAGCTGCGCCAGCACCTGGGCGAGGAACTGCTGATTCTGATCGGCGATACGCCCAAGCCGGAACAGCTCGCCAGCAGCCGTGAGGGCTTCGTAGCCACCCTGGACCGAGGCCTCGCCGCCAACCTGGGCAAGCGCTACAGCCGTGGCCTCGAACAGGCGGCCGTGCTGCACCAGCAGATGGTGCAGGCCGCCAGTGCCGGCACACCCGCCGGCCAGTCGCCCCATGGCCTGGCCACCTATGACCCCTTCAGCGAAGCCTTCCAGCGCCTGCGCCAGCACCTGCTGGAGCTGCAGAACCAGGTGATCGAGCGGGTCAGCGAGGCCGAGCAGCAGGCCGCCGAACGCTCACAGCTGATCGCCGCCCTGCTCGCCCTGATCGGCGTGGCGGTACTGATCATCGGCGTGCTCACCGCCCATGGCATCGCCCGCCGCTTCGGCGCGCCCATCGACCTGCTGGCCCGAGCGGCGGACCAGATCGGGCGCGGCCAGTACGACGTGGTCCTGCCCGTGTCGCCGGTGGCCGAGCTGGCGCTGCTGAGCCGCCGTTTCGGCCTGATGATCGAGGCCCTGCGCGAGTATCACTCGAGCAACCTCAAGCAGCTGCTCAGCAGCGAGGGGCGTCTGAAGGCGGTTCTCGACAGCATCGACGACGGCCTGGTGATTCTCGACGCACGCGGCCGTATCGAACACGCCAACCCGGTCGCGTTACGCCAGCTGTCCTGGCACGCCGACCTGCTGGGGCAGAGCATCGGCCCGCTGCTACCCGGTCACGCCGTGGAAGAGGCGTTGCACCAGGTGCTCGCCGGCGAACTGCTCAGCGAGCCGCCCGCCGACCTGCAGATCGAGCGCGACGGCGAGACGCGCCTGCTGGCCTGGGCGCTGACCCCCGTACAAGTCAGCGAGGGCGGCAGTGTCGGGGCGGTGATGGTACTGCGTGACGTCACCAAGCAGCGCGCCTTCGAGCGCGTGCGCAGCGAATTCATCCTGCGCGCCTCCCACGAGCTGCGTACGCCCATCACCGGCATGCACATGGCCTTCAGCCTGCTGCGCGAACGCTTGCAGCTGCCCGCGGGAGGCCGCGAGCAGGACCTGATGCGCACCGTCGACGAAGAGATGCACCGCCTGGTGCAGTTGATCGACGACCTGCTCAACTTCTCGCGCTACCAGAACGGCGTGCAGACCCTGCAGCGCACCCCGCAGGACCTCGCCGGCCTGATCCAGGACGCCCTGCAGCGCTGCGCGGACGAAGCGCAGGAGCGCGAAGTGAGCCTGACTTGCGAGATTCACGACACGCTGCCGCATGTCAGCGTCGACGCCGAGCAGTTGTCACGCCTGCTCGACAACCTGCTCAGCAATGCCCTGCGCTACAGCAATCCCGGCGGCACCGTGCAACTGCAGGCACGGCGCAACGGCGAGCAGGTGATCGTCAGCGTGCAGGACGCAGGCGAAGGCATTCCCTTCGGCCAGCAGGGCCGTATCTTCGAGCCGTTCGTTCAGGTCGGCAGGCGCAAGGGCGGCGTCGGCCTGGGCTTGGCACTGGCGCGGGAAATCGTCCAGCTGCACGGCGGCCAGCTCAACGTCGACTCGAGTCCCGGCGAAGGGGCGCTGTTCTACTTCAGCCTGCCGGTGTGAGGAAAACGTCGCACTGCGTGCGTAACAGCTTTGGCTCCCCTCTCCCATTCATGGAGAGGGTTTGGGGGAGAGGACTGAAATGCCGCAAGACTGCGTGTGGCGTCTTCGCGGGCGTCAGGTGATGAACGAACGGGTCAGCGCAGCACCGGGTCGAACTTGATACGACGCCCGAGCATCAACGCCACCAGGAAGGCCAGGGCGAACAGCGCGCAGGCGCCCTTGAGCAGCAGCGTGAGGCTGCCCTCCAGGCCGGGGCTCAGCCACAGCGCGGCCAGGCTGAACAGCGTCATGATCAACAGCAGGAAAGCACTTCTGGACATGGCGTGACTCCTGTCGCTCAGAATACCCAGCGCGCGGTGCTGGCAGGGCGCGGTTCACGGTTGGCAGTGGCGGTCTTGCCTTCGCTGGCGGTGCGCAGCCACTGGCCATCGTCCTCGGTGCTGCGGGCAGCGGGCTGACGCAGGCTGCCAGACGCCTCCGAGCGTACGGCGGAACCGGAGGTCCAGGCCTGCGCACTGGGCACGGTCAGTTCGGCGGTACGCGCCATGGCCCCTGCCGAGCCGGCGAAATCCGTGGCGTAAGCCCCGTTGACCAGCAATGCAGTGATGCAGAACAGGCTCATTCGGACGATGTACATGACGCTTCTCCATTAGCAGATCAGTCGAGGACTTACATGACTGAATCTGCAGCGCTCATGCCAACACCAGAAGAATAAAAATATCCTTATAAATCAATAAGTTAATTCAATCTCAAAGCGCCATCCCCATGCACTTTGCAAGATGCACGAAGTACGACACGTGCAAAATGCACGATCAGCCGCGACGCGGCAGCACGACGCTGAAACAGGAGCCCTCGCCAAGGCGACTGCTCAGCTCGATACGCCCGCCGTGCGCCTGGACGATCTGCTCGCTGATGAACAGGCCAAGCCCCAGGCCCTGCGCGACACCGCTGTCACTGACCCGCTCGAACTGTTCGAACACGCGACGCTGATCCGCTTCGGAGATGCCCATGCCCTGATCGCGGACCTCGGCGCGCACGGCATCGCCCTCGGCGCTCACCCGCACGGATACCGGCTTGCCACCACCGTAGCGCAGCGCATTGGTCAGCAGGTTGGCCAGCACCTGCTCGATGCGGAACTCGTCCATCAGCACCGGAGCCGGGCCGTCCACCCTCAGGTCGACCTGGCAACCAGTGGCGCTGAACTGCGCGGCCAGGCTTTCCACCACATTTGCGGCCAGCACGCCGAGATCGCCCGGCTGCGGACGCACCGAAAGCTTGCCGGTGCGAATGCGCGAGACATCCAGCATGTCGTCGATCAGGCGGGTCAGGCTGCGAATCTGCCGCTCGTCACGCGTGACCATCTCCTGCAGTTTTTCCGGCGTGAACGCGTCCTCCCGGCCCTGCTCCAGGCGCAACCGGCGCAGTTGCACGTCGAGGATCAGGCCGTTGAGCGGTGTGCGCAGCTCATGGGAGGCGATGGACATGAACACGTCACGCATCTGCACCGCCTTCTGCAGCTCGGCCTGGGTCTCGCGCAGCTCGGTGAGCAGGGCCTCCTGCTCGCGACGCGCCGCCTCGACCACTTCCAGCTGCATGCTCAGCGCCTTGCGGTGGCGGTACAGCTCGACGAACATCGCTACCTTGCTGCGCACCTCGAAGGGCGACAGCGGCTTGTGCAGGAAGTCCACCGCACCGCTCTCGTAGCCACGGAAGGCGTAGTCCATGTCCCGGCCAACGGCGCTGACGAAGATGATCGGGATGTGCTTGGTCTTCTCCGTGCCGCGCATCAGCTCGGCCAGTTCGAAACCGTTCATGCCCGGCATCTTCACGTCGAGGATGGCCAGGGCGAACTCGTGCTCGAGCAGCAGCGACAACGCATCGTCGGCACTGTTGGCTTCGAACACCATGCGGTCCTCGCTCTGGATCAGCGAACGCAAGGCCAGCAGGTTCTCCGGCAGGTCGTCGACGATCAGCACCTTGGCTTCAATCTTCCTTAGCATGGCGGGGCATCCAGTTCGGCCAGCAGCAGGCGCATGGCGGCGATGGTCAGAAGGAAATCCGGTTGCAGCAGCGCGAGCGCCGCGTTCGGCATGGTGGGCACCTGGGCGTCGGCGGGGTCCTGCACCAGGGCCAGGCCACCGGCTCGCTGGACGGCCAGCAGGCCGAGCGCGCCGTCTTCGTTGGCGCCGGTGAGCAGCGCAGCGGCCAGGTATTCGCCGTAGGCATCGGCGGCAGACTCGAAGAGGATGTCGATCGACGGCCGGGAGAAATGCCGCGGCTCCTCGCGACTCAGGGAGAAACTGCGATCTCCCTCGATGGACAGGTGATACCCGGCAGGCGCCACATAGACCCTGCCGCCACACAGGTATTCCTTGTCCTCGGCCTCCTTGACCGGCAGGTGCAGGCGCCGCCCGAGCAGGTCGGCGAGCAGGCTGTCGTTGCGGTCCGGCACATGCAGCAGGCACACCACCGGCAGCCGGTAATCCGCCGGCAGGTCCTCGAGCAGCTGCAACAGCGCCTCCACGCCACCGGCCGAGGCCCCGATGAGCAGGGCCTGCAGCGGCGCACGCAGCTGCCCGCGCAGGTAGATCCGTTGGCTGCTCATCGCTTGCGGAAGATCCGCTCGGGGCGCGAGACCGCCTCGAACTGCTGGGCGTAGGCGGAGAAGTCCAGGCTTTCCTTGCTGCCCAGGCCGAGGAAACCACGGTGGCACAGCGACTCGTGGAACAGGCCGAGGGCGCGGTCCTGCAGGTCGCGGTTGAAGTAGATCAGCACGTTGCGGCACGACACCAGGTGGGTCTCGGCGAACACGCTGTCGGTGGCCAGGCTGTGGTCGGCGAAGGTCACGTTGCTGCGCAGAAACTTGTCGAACAGCACCCGGTCATAGGCCGCCGAGTAGTAATCGGAGAAGGCTCGCTTGCCACCGGACAGCTGGTAGTTCTGGGTGTAGGTACGCAGGTTGTCGAGCGCGAAGATGCCCTGCTCAGCCTTCTCCAGCGAATGCGGGTTGATGTCCGTGGCGTAGATCATGGTGCGCTCCAGCAGCTCTTCCTCGTGCAACAGGATGGCCAGGGAATACACCTCCTCTCCGGTACTGCAGCCGGCCACCCAGATCTTCAGCGACGGGTAGGTGTGCAACAGCGGCACCACCTGTTCGCGCAGGGCGAGGAAATACCCGGGGTCACGGAACATCTCGCTGACCGGGATGGTGAGGTACTGCAGCAACTGCATGAACGCCTTCGGCTCGTGCAGGATGCGCTCCTGCAGCGCGGAGATGGTCGGGCACTCCAGCTGGGCCTGGGCCTGACGCACGCGGCGCTTCAGCGACGCCTTGGAGTAGTCGCGAAAGTCGTAGCTGTAACGCAGGTAGATCGCCTCGATCAGCAGGCGCAGCTCGATCTCGTCGGGCATCAGAGACGCTCCAGCTTGGGCATCCACACGCGGATCAGGGAGAACAGGCGGTCCAGGTCGATGGGCTTGGCCAGGTAGTCGTTGGCACCCGCCTCACGGCAGCGCTCCTGGTCATCCTTCATCGCCTTGGCCGTCACCGCGATGATCGGCAGGTTGTTCCAGCGCGCCTGCTGGCGGATCTGCCGGGTGGCCTCGTAGCCGTCCATCTCCGGCATCATCACGTCCATCAGCACCAGGTCGACGTCGTCGTGTTCACGCAGCTTGGCCAGCGCCTCGATGCCGTTGCGCGCGACCACCACCGTTGCGCCCTTCTGCTCCAGGGCGCTGGAGAGGGCGAAGATGTTGCGCACGTCATCGTCGACCAGCAGCAGGCGCCGCCCCTCGAACAGCTTGTCGCGGCTGCGTGCGGTCTTGAGCATCTTCTGGTGCTCGCTGGACAGCTCGGCCTCGACCTTGTGCAGGAACAGGGTGACCTCATCGAGCAGGCGCTCCGGCGAGCGCGCGCCCTTGATGATGATCGAGCGCGAGTACTTGAGCAGCTCGGCTTCCTCGTCGCGGGTCAGGTTGCGCCCGGTGTAGACGATCACCGGCGGGAAGGAGCAGATGTCTTCCTCGGCCATGCGCCGCAGCAGTTCGTTGCCCTGCATGTCGGGCAGCTTGAGGTCGATGATCATGCAGTCGAAGACCGTGTCGCGCAGCTTGTCCAGCGCCTCGCCGGCCAGCGCCACGGCGGTGATCTCGATGTCTTCGTCGCCGATCAGGCGGGCGACGCTGTCCCGCTGCAGGGGATCGTCCTCCACCAGCAGCACGCGCTTGACCTGCTGGTTGAGCTTGGCTTCGAGCTTGCCGAACACGTCCTTGAGCTGATCGCGACTGGTGGGCTTGAGCGCATAGCCGACGGCCCCCAGGTGCAGGGCCGCTTCGCTGTGGTCATCCACCGATACCACGTGCACGGGGATGTGGCGGGTCTGCGCATCGTCCTTCAGGCGTTGCAGCACGCCCAGGCCGGAGCCGTCGGGCAGGCGCATGTCGAGCAGGATGGCATCGGGGCGGAACTGCTGGGCCAGCTCCAGGCCCTCGTCGGCGCAGGTCGCCACCAGGCAGGCGTAGCCCAGCTCATGTGCCAGGTCGAAGAGAATGCGCGCGAAGCGCACCTCGTCCTCCACCACCAGCACGCGGCGGCCACCGCGCTCACCGAGTTGCTCGCGGTCATCCGCGAACGGCGCCGGCGGGCGTGGCGCAACCACGCCGGCGGGTGCCGCAGGCTGCGCAACAGGCGCCAGCGCCACGGGCGTGGGCGCCGGCGCGAGCGTGTTCGCCGGCAGCGGGCCGGCGCTTTCCAGCAACTGTTCGGGCAGTACCAGGGTGAAGGTGCTGCCCTCGCCTGGCACGCTGGCGACCGCGATGCTGCCGCCGAGCAGGCCCGCCAGATCGCGCGAGATGGACAGCCCCAGGCCGGTGCCGCCATAGCGCCGGTTGGTGGTGCCGTCGGCCTGGCGGAAGGCATCGAAGATCACCTCCTGCTGGTCCGCGGCAATGCCGATGCCGGTGTCACGCACGGCGAAGGCCAGTGTCTGGCCGTCCTGCCGCGCCACGCTCAGCGTGACACCGCCACGCTCGGTGAACTTGAAGGCGTTGGACAGCAGGTTGCGCAGGATCTGCTCGGCGCGCTGGCGGTCGGTGAACAGCACGTCCGGCAGGTCGCCCTGCAGGAGGATCTCGAAGCCGAGGCCGCGTTCACGGGCCAGCGGCCCGAACACGTCGCGCAGGCCCTCGAGCATGCCTGCCAGCTGCGTGCGCTCGGGGCGGACCTCGAGCTTGCCGGCCTCGACCTTGGCGATGTCGAGAATGTCATTGATCAGGTTGAGCAGGTCGTTGCCGGCGGAGTAGATCGACTCGGCGAACTTGACCTGCTCCTCGTTGAGGTTGCCCGCCGGGTTCTCCGCCAGCAGCTTGGCCAGGATCAGCGAGCTGTTCAACGGCGTGCGCAGCTCATGGCTCATGTTGGCGAGGAACTCGGACTTGTAGCGGCTGGCCCGCTGCAGCTCCTCGGCACGCTCCTCCAGCTGCGCCTGGATACGGCCCAGGGTGGTGTTGCGCTGGTCCAGCTCGTCGCGCTGGTCGGCGAGCACCTGGGTCTGCTCGGCAAGCTTCTCGTTGGTCTGCTCCAGCTCGGCCTGCTGGGTCTCCAGGTGCGCCTGGGACTCCTTGAGCACGCGGGCCTGCTGCTCGAGCTCTTCGTTGGCGGCGCGCAGCTCTTCCTGCTGGGTCTGCAGCTCCTCGTTGAGCTGCTGGGTCTGACCCAGGACTTCCTGCAGGCGCTGGCGATAGCGCGCCGCCTCCAGCGCGGTGCCGACGTTGCTGGCGATGGCCCCGAGGAACTCGCGCTCACGCGCATCCAGCTGGCGCATGAACGCCAGCTCGACCATACCGTTGATGCGGTCCTCGGACTGCAGCGGCACCAGGGCGACGCTCACGGGCAGGCCCTCGCCGAGACTGGAGGCGACCTTGATGTAGTCGCCCGGCAGACTGTCCAGGTAGACCGGACGACGCCCCTGGGCGGCCCGCCCGACCAGACCCTCGCCCCGGTAGAACTGCTCCTTGAGGCTGGCGTCCTCACTGAAGCCGTAGCCGGCCACGCGTTGCAGGTCGCCGCTCTGGGCATCGCGCAGATAGAGTGCCGCGACCACGCAGTCGAGGTACTCGGCGAGGAACTCCAGCGAGCGGTCGGCCAGTTCCCGTACCCGCGGCTGGCCGAGCAGGCGCTCCGCCAGCTGGGTCTGGCCGGCACCCAGCCAGGCCTGATCGCCCTGCTTCACCGCGAAGTCCGCCTGCCTGGCCATGGCCTGTGCATAGGTGCTCGAGAGGTTCATCAGCTCGCGGCGACCGAACAGCGCGAGCAGCGCACTGAACAGGATGCTGATCACCAGGTAGGTGCCGGCGCCCCACAGGGTGCCCGTGCTGACTTCGGCGTTGCGCTGCTGGCGCAGCTCACGCTCGCTGCTGATGAAGGTGTCCAGCTCGCGGCGCATGCCATCCATGAGGTTCTTGCCGCGCCCACTGCCGACGTCGCCGAGGAAATCGCCCCCGTCGCGACGGCTGACGATCACCTCCTCGGCATAGGTGTCCCATTGTTCCTGCAAGGCACGCAGGCGCTCGATGCGCTGTATCTGCGGCGGATTGTCGACGACGATCTCGGCGAGTTGCTCGGTCAGCGGGCCGAACTTGCCGCGTGCGAGTTCGTAGGGCGCCAGGTAGTTCTCGTCGGCACTGAGCAGGAAACCGCGCATCCCGGTCTCCATGTCCAGCGTCAGCTTGTACACCTCGCTGGCCCGGTTGAGCACCTGGTCGGAATGCTCGACCCAGCGCATCACGTTGAGCAGGTAGCCAATCAGCACGGCGAAGAACAGTGCGCCTACCAGCCCCAGACCGAGGGGCAGCCCGACATTGCGATTGAGGATTCGGCGAAAACCAGCCTCGTCCATGGCGGACTCATTCGACATTGGGACGTCCATTCGATGATTGTCTCGCTGCTTCTTATAGTGGGAGGTGGCCTGTGGCAAACTGACCATGCGCAGACTCGGAAGTTTGCCAAACATTTGCGTCTTCTGCGCGCCCAAACAGAGAGCCCCATGACCGCGACCGATTCCGCTGCCGAGAAGACCATTCTGCTGGTCGAGGACGATGACGTCGTTCGCCACCTGACCGTGGAGGTTCTCGAAGAGTTCGGCTATCGCGTCCACGCCCTGCGCGACGCCCCCAGCGCACTGGAACTGCTGCGCGGCGACCAGGCCGTCGACCTGCTGATGAGCGACATCGGCCTGCCCGGCATGGACGGCCGCGAACTGGTGCAGAACGCCCGCCAGGTGCGGCCGACCCTGCCAGTGTTGTTCGCCAGCGGCTATGACGAGCGCGAACTGCTGGAGGAAGTGCGCAGCCGCGACGCCGGGGCCGCCACGGCCAGCATCGTCAAACCCTACGACTTCGGGCTGCTGGCCAGCCGCCTGAGCGAGCTGTTCGAAGCCTGAGGCCGCGACGACGGCAGGTGCCGCCATGCATCGTCGGTCATCATCCTCATCGATAGCGCTTGCCTGCCGGCACGACTCACCTCCAGGCTGACTCGATCAGCCACCGAGGAAGTCGCCATGCCCAGCCTCAACCCCAGCCGCGAACAGATGCGCGCATTCGCCGAAGCGATGCCGGCCGATACGCCGATCGTGATGCTCAACCTGCTGCGTTTCAGCCCCCAGGCGAACTACCCCTCGGGCAGTGACGAGACGCCCTGCAGCGGGCGCGAGGCCTACGCGCGCTACAGCCGTACGGCGCTGGCCAAGGTGCGCGGCGTCGGTGGCGAAGTGCAGTGGCTGGGCACGGCCCATGTCGCCGTCATCGCGCCAAACGACGAGCACTGGGACCAGGTCCTGCTGGTGCGCTATCCATCCTCCAGCGCCTTTCTCGCCATGCTCGCCGACCCCGAGTACCAGGCCGCGACGGTGCATCGCAGTGCCGCGCTGGCCGACTCGCGCCTGATCGGCACGACACCGGCCTGATCACTCCCGGCGGGCGGCGTTCTGCTGGTTCAGCACCAGCAAGCGTGCGGCGGTCTCGGCATCGGGCTGGCCATCGTAGTTGGCCGGGCGGTACTTCATCTGGAAGGCGGCGATGACATTGCGCGTCGCCTCGTCCAGCTCACCCTGCCGAGGCACCGTGTAGCCGTTGCGCGCCAGCTGCTCCTGGAACCACTCCACGCTGGGCAGGCTGAGGGCGAACAACGCCTGCTGACGCGCCACCGCAGCCTCGTCCGGCCAGGGCACCAGCCCCTCGTCGGCCAGGCGCTTCCAGGGGAACAGCGGGCCCGGATCGACCTTGCGCTGAGGCGCCACGTCGCTGTGCGCGATGATCGAGCCCAGCGGCAACTGGTGACGCTTGACGATGTCCTTGAGCAGCACGATCAGCTTGTCGATCTGCTGCGCCGAGAAGGGCTGCCAGTAGCGCCCGGCAGCGGTCTGGTAATAACCCTGGTTGACCAGCTCGATGCCGATCGTCGTGCTGTTCAGCCAGGTGCGCCCCTGCCATTCGCTGACCCCCGCATGCCAGGCGCGGCGGTCCTCGTCCACCAGGCGGTAGACGGTCGCCGGGGCATCGCCGATCAGGTAGTGGCTGCTGACCTCGGTGTGCGTCAGCAGGTCGAGCGAGCGCTGCAGATCGGCGGAGGTGTAGTGCAGCACCACGTACTGCACGCGGCTGTTCTGGCCAGTGGCCGTGTGGCTGTCATCGATGCGCAGGCCGCCCGTGCAGCCCGCGAGCAGAACAACGATTAAAGCGAGGCAGAAAGACTTCATGCGTGACCGAATACGCTCTGCAGGTTGTCCAGCAGCATGTCGACGCTGAGCATGATCAGCAGCATGCCCATCAGCCGTTCCACCGCCATCAACCCGCGATTACCAAGAAAACGCTGCAGGAACGAAGCCTGCAGGAGAATGAACGCCGTCGCCGCCCAGGCCAGGATCAAGGCCAGGTACAGCTCCCAGATCGGCCCGACATGGGTGTTGCGCAGGGTCATCAGCACCGCCAGGGCCGAGGGCCCGGCCACGGCCGGCGTCGCCAGCGGCACCAGCATCGGCTCGCCATCCGGTACATCGCCGAGCAGCCCCTGCGGGCTGGGGAAGATCAGGCGCATGGCGATGACGAACAGGATGATACCGCCGGCGATGGCGGTTGCCTCACGCGACAGGCCGAGTCCGGTGAGGAATTTGTCACCAAAGGTGAGGAACAACAGCAACAGTCCCAGGGCGAACAGCAGCTCGCGCGCGGCCACCCACAGACGCCGACGTGGCTCGACGTTCTTCAGCGCAGCGATGTAGATGGCGATGTTGCCGAAGGGGTCGGTAACCAGAAAGATCAGCACGGCGATGCTGAAGATGTCCATAGGCGCCTCCAGTGGCTAGTGCGCATAGTCTAGGGGTTGCGCCAGGCGGGTGCGAGCGGACGTAACGGTCCGCCTGCGGGCGCCAGGCCGGAGCGAAGCAACTTCGTGACCGGATCGAGGGGAAGCGTCCTGACGAAGACCACTCGTAGAAATGTATACAAATAGTTAGATTTTTAACCCATAAAATGTATACATTGACTCAACAAGAACAACAGCGAGTAGCTTCACATGACCTCCCCCGCCCAGCGCCCCGAGGACGAGAACCTCGGTCTTGGCTCCAACCTGCTCTACGGCCTGCAACACGTACTGACCATGTACGGCGGCATCGTCGCCGTGCCCCTGATCGTCGGTCAGGCGGCCGGCCTGACGCCGGCCGACATCGGCCTGCTGATCGCCGCCTCGCTCTTCGTCGGTGGCGCCGCCACGCTCCTGCAGACGCTCGGCCTGCCGTTCTTCGGCTGCCAGCTGCCGCTGGTGCAGGGCGTGTCGTTCGCCAGCGTCGCCACCATCGTCGCCATAGTCGGTGCCAACGGCGGCGAAGGGGGGTTGCCGGTGGTGTTCGGTGCCGTGATCGGCGCCGCGCTGATCGGCCTGCTGATCACGCCGGTCTTCTCCAAGATCACCAGGTTCTTCCCGCCGCTGGTGACGGGCATCGTCATCACCACCATCGGCCTGACCCTGATGCCGGTCGCGGCCCGCTGGGCCATGGGCGGCAACAGCCAGGCCGCGGACTTCGGCAGCATGGCCAATATCGGCCTGGCCGCCTTCACCCTGGCCACCGTACTGCTGCTGAGCAAGGTCGGCAGCGCCAGCATCTCGCGCCTGTCGATCCTCCTGGCCATGGTGATCGGCACCCTGGCCGCCCTGGCATTCGGCATGGCGGACTTCTCCCGCGTCGGCGCGGGCCCGTTGCTGGCCTTCCCGACGCCGCTGCATTTCGGCGTACCGGTGTTCAAGGTGGCGGCGATCATCTCGATGCTGATCGTGGTGATGGTGATCCTGGTGGAGACCTCGGCAGACATCCTCGCAGTGGGCGACATCATCGACACCCGGGTCGACTCCAAGCGCCTCGGCAACGGGCTGCGTGCAGACATGATCGCCAGCGTCGTCGCGCCGCTGTTCGGCTCCTTCACCCAGAGCGCCTTCGCGCAGAACGTCGGGCTGGTCGCCGTGACAGGCGTGAAGAGCCGCTACGTGGTGGCCACCGGCGGCCTGATCCTGGTCACCCTCGGCCTGCTGCCGGTCATCGGCCGGGTGATCGCCGCCGTGCCCACGTCGGTGCTCGGCGGTGCGGGCCTGGTGCTGTTCGGCACGGTCGCCGCCAGCGGCATCCGCACCCTGGCCAAGGTCGACTATCGCAACAACATGAACCTGGTGATCGTCGCGACCTCGATCGGCTTCGGCATGATTCCCATCGCCATGCCGAGCTTCTACCACCACTTCCCGGCCTGGTTCGAAACCATCTTCCACTCGGGCATCAGCTCGGCTGCGGTCATGGCCATCCTGCTCAACCTGCTGTTCAACCACTTCACCGCCGGCAACTCCGATCAGCAGTCGGTGTTCGTCGCCGGCACCGAGCGCAGCCTGCGCTACCAGGACATCGCCGCCCTGCACGAGGGCGATCACTTCATCGGCGGCAAGCTGTACGACGCACAGGGCATCGAGGTGCCGTTGCAGGAGGACGCGGCTCACGCGCCTCGGCCACGGACCGCCGAGGCAACCCCGGCGACAGGCAGGAGCGAGGAGAAGCTACCGTCCTAGCGGGACACGCACGCGCGAGGCAGCGCCGCCTGTTCGCTGATCAGGCGGCCTGCTCGACCCGGTTGCGACCAGCACCCTTGGCACGATACAGCGCCTGGTCGGCGCGCTCGAAAGCCGTCTCGGCCGATTCGCCATCGCGGAACTCGGCGATGCCGGCGGAGAGGGTGATGGTCACCGGCTCGCCCTTGAAGTGGAACGGGCAGGCCTCGACCGCGCTGCGCAGGGTTTCGAGCAGCTGCAAACCACCCTCCAGCGGCGTCGCCGGCACCAGCAGGACGAACTCCTCGCCGCCGAAGCGCGCCATGAAGTCGGTTTTGCGCAGGCGCCTGTTCAACTCACCAGCGATGATCTTCAGCACCCGATCCCCAGCCAGATGGCCGTAGCCATCGTTGATCCGCTTGAAGTGATCGATGTCCAGTACTGCCATCAGCAGCTGGCCGCCATAGCGCTGGCGACGGGCGACTTCCAGCTCGAGACGCTCGCTCCAGGCGGCGCGGTTGGGCAAGCCGGTCAGGGGGTCGAGCAGGGACTTCTGCCGCTGTTCCTCGATGTGCGCACGGAACTGCTGCGCCTCGCTCTCCATCTCCGCGACACGCTTGACCAGGCCCTGCAAGCGCTCGGCGACATCGTCCTCGGCGCTGTCGCGCTGGCGCTGATGGTTGCTGACGCTCTGCAGCAGACCTTCCAGGCGCTGCTCCAGCGCCTGCTTGAGCGCGTCCAGGTCGACCGCTTCCTGCACGCTGTTCTGCAGGTCGGTGACCTGATCCTGCAACTGCTGGTTGAAGTTGCGCGCGCTCTGCGCCGAAGCGCCATAGCCCTCGTGCGCCTCGCTCAGGGTCTGGATGAACGCCGCCAGGCGCTCGTTGAGCTGTTTCAGGTAGCCGGCGAACTCGCGCTGGCCGCCGTTGTTGACCGCCAGCAGCAGCACCGCCAGGTCGTCCAGCACCGGTACCAGTTCGTACCAGTTGAGATTGCCCTCCAGGCGCTCGCGCAAGGCTTCGCCCTGCGGCAGGTGGCTGGCCGGCAGGTCCAGCTCGTCGAGCAGGTTGCGCAGGCTGTTGGCGATATGCGGCGCCACGGCGCTGTAGCCCGGCTCGCTGCTGGGCAGGGAGAACGGGCCATCACCCTCGTCATCCAGCGGGACCAGGCCAGGCGGTACCGGCAGGCTGTCGAGTACCGCCGGCACCTCGGCGGCCTCCTGGCGCACCGGCGCCGCACCGGCAGCGGCCTCGGCGACAGGTGCAGGTGCAGGTGCAGGTGCAGGTGCAGGTGCAGGTGCAGGCGCAGGCGCGGCCGGCAAGGGTTCGTCGACAGGCACCGCCGGCGCGGCGGACTCTGCCGCTGGCGGCACATCGGCGGCGGGGGCAGGCGCCGAAGTCACGGGCGCGTCGCTGGCACTCTCGCTGCGCGAGCCGAACAGGCGCTGCAGCAAACCGGGCTGATCCTGCGCAGGTGCCTGCTGCACGGCCAGCGCCTGCGCCTGCAGATTGCTCAACTGGCTGAGCAGGGCCGGCAGCAGGTACTGATGGCTGGCCGCCTCGTCCAGTTGCTTGCCCAGCGCCTTGAGCGCCTTGCGCACCTCGCGGGGTGGCTCCAGGTCCTGCAACTGCGTGACCAGGCGCGCCAGGGCAGTGGCCGCCTCCGCAGCGCGCTTCTGACGGCGCTGCTCGGATTCCAGCACGGCCTTTTCCAGGCGCGGGATCAGGCCACCCAGTGCCGCGTCCATGTCATCGCGACGCAGGATATCGCGCATCTCCTGCATGCACTGATCGACCGCCTTGTCGGCGCCCTCGGCAGCCAGACTGCTGCGCACCAGACCCCGGCGCAGCAGATCCAGGCGCAACTCCCAGCGGCGCTCGAGCTTTTCGTGGCGCTTCAGGCTACTCAGGTATTTGTCTTTCCAGCGTTGCGCGTCTTCGCTCATACGGCTCACTCGGCAGATGGCGTCTTCAGCATAGGCAGTTGCGCCGTATTCTGGGCCTGCGGCAGGCGGATTTCCACGGCCACGGGCAGGTGATCGGAAATCGGCTGGCTGAGGACATCGACGCGCCCCAGCTCCAGTTCGGAGCTGAGCAGGATATGGTCGAGGCAACGCTGCGGGCGCCAGCTGGGGAAGGTCGCCTGCGCCTGCGGCGCGACCAGCCCGAGGTCGCGCAAGGGGGAGTTTTCCAGCAGGTCGACGGCATGGGTGTTCATGTCCCCCATCAGCACCAGGTGGCGGAACTCGCTGACCCGTTCGCGGATGTAGGCCAGCTGCCGGACGCGGGTTCGCGCGCCCAGCGCCAGGTGCATCATGACCACGCCGAGCGCCTGCTCACCCTCGCCCAGGCGCAGGAAGATGGCGCCCCTACCCGGCGGCCCCGGCAGCGGATGATCCTCCAGCAGCGTCGGCCGCAGACGACTGAGCACCCCGTTGCTGTGCTGGGCGAGGCGGCCGAGATTGCGATTGAGCTGTTGGTACCAGTAGGGGAAGGCGCCCTGCTGGGCCAGGTACTCGACCTGATTGACGTAGCCGGAACGCAGGCTGCCGCCGTCGACTTCCTGCAAGGCCACCAGATCGAAATCGGCGAGCAGATCACCGATGCGCTGCAGGTTGCCGGCGCGCCCCGCGTGAGGCAACAGGTGCTGCCAGCCACGGGTGAGGTAATGATGGTAACGCTGGGTATTGATGCCGACCTGGACGTTGAAACTGAGCAGGCGCAACAGGCCGTCGGCTGGCCAGTCGCCCTGTGGCGAACACTGCGGGTTGACCTGTGGATCGCACAGGCCAACCGTACGTGTCTGTCGCCAGCGGCGCAGCATGTCTTGCGCCTGCGGCCGCTTACAGCGCGGCGCGTTCCTTGGCGATCAAGTAGTCGGCAACACCGAGGGCCTCACGCGGGCCGCCGGAGGAGCCGATGTCGAAGCGGTACTTGCCGCCGACGATCATCACCGGTACGCCAGTGACCTGGTAAGCCATGGCCAGCTTCTTGGCCTTTTCCATCTGGCCTTTGACGGCGAAGGAGTTGAAGGTGCTGAGGAAGGTGTCGCGGTCCACGCCCTGAGTGGCGACGAAGTCGGCGAACTCTTCGGCGGAAGCCAGCTTCTTCTTCTCCTGGTGGATGGCGTTGAACACCGCGTCATGCACCTTGCCCTCGACCTTCATGCTTTCCAGGGTGAGGAAGGCCTGGCCGTGCACGTTCCAGATGCCACCGAACAGCGCCGGGACGCGGACGAAGTTGACATCTTCCGGCAGCTCCTCGACCCAGGGATTGAGGGTCGACTCGAACTGATAGCAGTGCGGGCAGCCATACCAGAACAGCTCGACGACCTCGACCTTGCCCGGTTTGGAGATCGGCACCGGGCTTTTCAGCTCGACGTATTGCTGGCCGGCAACCGGCTCGGCGTGGGCGCTGAGGCCGAAAAGACTGCTGATCGCCAGAGCGGCGCCGAAAATCAGGTTACGCATGGGGGTACTCCTTGGCTGGAAAGCGTCGCCCTGGTGGCGATTCGAGACTATGACTCGCTGGCACCGGGCCGGTTCCGCCCATTGTAGCCACCGCGCCCAATAAAAAGGGCGGCCGCAGCCACCCTTTGTCTTACCAAGTGCAACGGCGGTCTGTTAGTGCAGACCCTGGATGAAGCTGGAAACCGCTTCGATGTCCTTGTTGCTCAGCTTGGCGGCGATGGAACGCATGATCATCGAGTCGCCGTCGTTGGTGCGGTTGCCTTCACGGAAGTCGGTCAGCTGCTTGGCAACGTACTGCGCGTGCTGGCCACCCAGGTGCGGGAAGGCAGCAGCGGCCAGGCCAGCGCCGTTCGGCGAGTGGCAACCGGTGCAGGCCGGCATGCCTTCTTCCAGCTTGCCGCCACGGAACAGCGCTTCACCACGCTGGACCAGCTTGGGATCGGCAGCACCGACGCTCATCTTCTGGCTGGAGAAGTAGGCAGCGATATCTTCCAGATCCTGGTCGCTGAGGTTGTCCAGCATGCCGGTCATCTCGACCACCTGGCGGTTGCCGGACTTGATGTCGTGCAGCTGCTTGAGCAAGTAACGCTCGCCCTGACCAGCCAGCTTGGGGAAGTTTGGAGCAGGGCTGTTGCCATCAGCGCCATGGCAGGCGCCACAGACAGCGACTTTGCCCTGACCGGCTTCGGCATCGCCAGCAGCCTGCGCCACGCCAGTGAGGCCCAGGGTCAACAGCAGACTCACGAGTACTTTGTTCATCAGCTAATCCAACTACGGCTAAGAGAGAAAAGGGTTATCGGTCGGGTTTACTCATTCGCTCATCAATTTGATGACCGCCTGGTAATCCTCGGCCGTGCAGTCCATGCACAGGCCGCGCGGCGGCATGGCATTCAAACCATTGGTGACGCTCTGCACCAGTGCATCCGTCCCCTTGGCCAGACGCGGCTCCCATGCGGCCTTGTCGCCCTTCTTGGGCGCCGTGGGAATCTGGCCGTTGTGGCAAACACCACAGGCACGGTCATACACAGCTTGCGGATCCTGAGCAGCATAGCCGTTGAAAGACAGCATCAACACGGCAGCTGCGAGCAGCATTTTCTTCATCAGATCAACCTCATCAGGGTAGAGAGCGTTCTGCTTTCTATCGAGCAGAGATGTAATCGCTCCCAGCAATCGGGTTCCTGCGGGTGGGACAAAGCGCACACAAAATCTGCGGCATTATATACTGGCAACGCTGAAACGGAAACGACGCCGCTTGCCGCGCCACCTGGCGTACGGTAGGTGCGCGGAAATGTCGCAAGCCCTCGAGCGCCTCAATCGCCTCGCGGCAACCACCGGATACCCCCATGCTCCCGAAGAATCCCATCATCGGTCTGTGCCAGCAGGCCAGCTTCCTCATCAGTGCCGCCAAGGTCGATCAGTGCCCCGAGGACAGCGGTCTGGAAGTCGCCTTCGCCGGTCGCTCCAATGCGGGCAAGTCGAGCGCCTTGAACACCCTCACGCATGCCAGCCTGGCGCGCACCTCGAAGACCCCCGGGCGCACCCAGCTGCTCAACTTCTTCAGCCTGGACGAGGAGCGTCGCCTGGTGGACCTGCCCGGATACGGCTACGCCAAGGTACCGATCCCGCTCAAGCAGCATTGGCAGAAACACCTCGAAGCCTATCTGGGCAGCCGCGAGAGCCTGTGCGGTCTGGTCCTGATGATGGATATCCGCCACCCGCTGACCGAGTTCGACCGCATGATGCTGGACTGGTCGGTGGCCAGCGGCATGCCGCTGCACATCCTGCTGACCAAGGCCGACAAGCTGGCCTTCGGTGCGGCGAAGAACGCACTGCTCAAGGTTCGTCAGGAGATCCGCAAGGAGTGGGGCGAAGGCATCAGCATCCAGCTGTTCTCGGCGCCCAAGCGCATGGGCGTGGAGGAGGCGCAGATGGTGCTGGCCGCCTGGCTGGACCTGCTGCCGGAGGAAGATGAGGAAGGCACTGAGGCCTGAGTCAGGCTGCGGCTAGGGGCAGCTGAAGAAGATCGTTCAACGCCCGCTTTGAGTTGGGATGCCTCAAAGAAGCCCGCTCCCGCCCTTCGGGAACCCCGGCTTTGGCATCCTCCTGCATCCACGCAGTCGTCTCCCATATGGGAGAGGCTCAGCAGAATGCCGCTGGCGGCCGCTTTTTTTCAGGCAAAAAAAACCCCGAGCTTCGTATGGGGAGGGAGAAGTTCGGGGTTCAAGGTCTGAACCGCTAGGGCGGGGTCCAGATGTCTGCCAACACTTAACACAACAAAGGAGCATTGAAGGGCTTAACGGCCATTCACGAACTCTGACCTGGCTGCCTGACGGAAAGTTCATCGCTTTTTTAAAAACCATTTGCAATAAGAAAGCGTCGTTTGATGCCCTGAAACCCATAAGCTAGAGCGGCCGCGGCTTTGCGCCGCGGCACCGGGTATCAATGCGCTTCATCCCAGTTGGCACCGACGCCCACTTCGACCAGCAACGGCACATCCAGGTCGGCGGCGTCCCCCATCAGGCTCTGAAGCTTGGCACCGACCTCGTCGACCAGGTCCTCGCGCACCTCCAGCACCAGTTCGTCGTGGACCTGCATGATGATTCGCGCATCCACGCCGCTGTCCTGCAACCAGCCGTCCACCTTGATCATCGCGCGCTTGATGATGTCCGCCGCCGTGCCCTGCATGGGCGCGTTGATCGCCGCCCGTTCGGCCCCCTTGCGCATGGCCTGGTTCTGCGCGTGGATCTCCGGCAGGTACAGACGCCGGCCGAACACGGTCTCCACGTAGCCCTGCTCGGCCGCCTGCGCACGGGTGCGCTCCATGTAGCTGAGCACGCCGGGATAACGGGCGAAGTAACGGTCGATGTAGGCCTGGGCCTCCTTCCGCTCGACGTCGATCTGCTTGGCCAGGCCGAAGGCGCTCATGCCATAGATAAGACCGAAGTTGATGGCCTTGGCCTTGCGCCGCTGATCGCTGCTGACCTCGTCCAGCGCCACGCCGAACACCTCGGCCGCGGTGGCCTTGTGCACGTCCAGGTCATTGCGGAAGGCTTCCAGCAGGCCTTCGTCCTTGGCCAGGTGGGCCATGATGCGCAACTCGATCTGCGAGTAGTCCGCCGCCATCGTGCGGTAGCCCTTGGGGGCGACGAAGGCCTGGCGGATCCGCCGCCCTTCGGCGGTACGGATCGGGATGTTCTGCAGGTTCGGATCACTCGAGGACAGGCGCCCGGTCGCCGCCACCGCCTGGTGGTAGCTGGTATGGATGCGCCCGGTACGCGGGTTGATCTGCTCCGGCAGCCTGTCGGTATAGGTGCTCTTGAGCTTACTCAGGGAGCGGTACTGCATCAGCACCTTGGGCAGTTCGAAGTCCTGCTCGGCCAGCTCGGCGAGCACCGCCTCGGCGGTGGACGGTTGGCCCTTGGCGGTCTTGCTGATCACCGGGTAACCGAGCTTCTCGTAGAGGATCACCCCGAGCTGCTTGGGCGAAGCCAGGTTGAACTCCTCGCCGGCGATCTCGAAGGCCTTGCGCTCCAGTTCCACCAGCTTCTCGCCCAGTTCGACGCTCTGCTGACCGAGCAGCCGGGCATCGACCAGCGCACCGTTGCGCTCGATGCGCGCCAGCACCGGCACTAGCGGGATCTCGATTTCGCGCAGCACCTTGGCCAGTGACGGCACGGATTCGAGGCGGCCCCAGAGTTCCTGGTGCAGACGCAGGGTCACATCGGCGTCCTCGGCGGCGTAAGGCCCGGCCTGCTCCAGCGGAATCTGGTCGAAGGTCAGCTGCTTGGCCCCCTTGCCGGCGATGTCCTCGAAGCGGATGGTGCTGTGGTTCAGGTACTTCAGCGCCAGGCTGTCCATGTCGTGACGGGTGGCGGTGGAGTCCAGCACGTAGGATTCGAGCATGGTGTCGAACGCCACGCCCTGCACCGCGATCGGCGTGCTGGCATTGGCCAGCACATTGATGTCGTACTTGGCATGCTGGCCGACCTTGGCCTTGGCCGGGTCTTCGAGGATCGGCTGCAGCGCCTTGAGCACGGCATCGCGGTCGAGCTGCTGCGGCACGCCCATGTAGCTGTGGGCCAGCGGCACGTAGGCGGCCTCGCCGGCCTTGACCGCGAAGGACAGGCCGACCAGTTGCGCCTGCTGGGCATCGACGCTGGTGGTTTCGCTGTCGAAGGCGATCAGCTCGGCCTGCTCCAGCTTCTTCAGCCAGGCATCGAACTGCGTCTGCTCCAGCACCAGCTGGTAATCCCCGCTGCTCGCCGGCGCGGGTTCGGCAAGCGCCTCGGCAGCGCCAGCGACCGGCTCGGCGAACAGATCACCGGCAGGCGCAGCGGCCTTGGCCGCCAGGCCCTTGTTCTGGCGCAGCAGGTCGTCCAGCCAGTTCTTGAATTCCAGTTCGCCATACAGTTCGACCAGCGCCGCCTGATCCGGCTCGCCCGGATGCAGGTCATCGATGGCGATGTTCAGCGGCACGTCGGTCTTGATGGTCGCCAGCTGATAGGAGAGGTAGGCCATCTCGCGGTGTTCCTCGAGCTTGGCCGGCAGGCCCTTGGCGCCGCGAATCGGCAGCGCCGGCACCTTGTCGAGATTGGCGTAGAGCACGTCGAGACCACCACCGATGCCGACCAGCAGGCCGAGCGCGGTTTTCTCGCCGACCCCGGGTACGCCGGGGATGTTGTCCACCTTGTCGCCCATCAGGGCCAGGTAATCGATGATCAGCTCGGGACCGACACCGAATTTCTCCTTTACGCCACCTGCGTCATAGACGCTTCCGGTCATGGTGTTGACCAGCGTAACGTGCGGGCAGACCAGTTGCGCCATGTCCTTGTCGCCGGTGGAGATCACCACGTCGCGCTGCTCGCCGGCTGCCTGCCGGGCCAGGGTGCCGATCACGTCGTCGGCTTCCACGCCTTCGACGCACAGCAGCGGCAGGCCCAGGGCACGCACGCTGGCATGCAGCGGCTCGACCTGGACGCGCAGCTCGTCCGGCATCGACGGACGGTTGGCCTTGTACTCGGCGAACAGCTCATCGCGGAAGGTGCCGCCCTTGGCGTCGAAGACCACGGCGAACGGACTGTTCGGGTATTGCTTGCGCAGGCTCTTGAGCATGTTCAACACGCCCTTGACCGCCCCGGTGGGCATGCCCTTGGACGTGGTCAGCGGGGGCAGGGCGTGGAAAGCGCGGTACAGGTACGAGGAACCGTCGACCAGAACGAGGGGAGCTTGGCTCATGCGCGGGATCAACCTTTTCGGCGGGTGCAGCGGTAGAATGGCTGCATCGGTGAATATCAAGGAGCAAGGTTATCATGGGTACATTGAATCGCCTGTTGCTGGTCAGCCTGCTGGCCTGTCTTCCGCTCGCCGCTCACGCCGAGGACCCGGTTTCCGCCGACCCCGACGTAACCATCCGCCAGGACGGCGACCGCACCATCCAGGAATACCGGGTCAATGGCTTCCTCTATGCCATCAAGGTCATTCCGAAGAATGGCAAACCCTATTTTCTCGTGCGCGCCGATGGCAGCGACGGCAATTTCATTCGTTCGGACGATCCGGACATGCTCATCCCGTCATGGGAAATCTTCAGCTGGTAAGGCAATAAAGGTCTGATATGTCGGTATTCACCCCCCTGGAGCGTCATGAGCTCGAAGTCTTCCTGGCGCCCTACGGGCTCGGGCGCTTGCGTGATTTCCAGGGTATTGCGGCGGGCAGCGAAAACAGCAATTTCTTCGTCAGCCTGGAGCAGGGCGAATACGTTCTGACCCTGGTCGAGCGCGGCCCGGTGGCCGACCTGCCGTTCTTCATCGAACTGCTCGACGTCCTGCACGATGCCGGCCTGCCGGTGCCCTACGCCCTGCGCACCCAGGATGGCCTGGCCCTGCGCAGCCTGGCCGAGAAGCCGGCACTGCTGCAGCCGAGGCTGTCCGGCAAGCACGTGCGCGAGGCCAATGCCCACCACTGCCAGGAAGTCGGCCGCCTGCTGGCGAACATTCACCTGGCGACGCGGGCCACTCCCGTCGAACGACGCAGTGATCGCGGGCTGGACTGGATGCTCGCCGAAGGCCCGAGCCAGGCCCTGAAGCTCGACGAGCAGGCGCTGCCTCTGCTGCGTGATGCGCTGCAGGAGATCGCCGAGCTGAAGCCGCGCATCCTCGCCCTGCCACGCGCCAACCTGCATGCCGACCTGTTCCGCGACAACGTGCTGTTCGACGGCAATCACCTGGCGGGCGTGATCGACTTCTACAACGCCTGCTCGGGGCCGATGCTCTACGACCTGGCCATCACCCTGAACGATTGGTGCTCGCACGAAGATGGCAGCCTCGATGGCGCCCGTGCCCGCGCGCTGCTTGGCGCCTATGCTGCGCTGCGGCCGTTCACGGCGGCAGAGGCCGAGCTGTGGCCCGCCATGCTGCGCGTGGCCTGCGTGCGCTTCTGGCTGTCACGCCTGATCGCCGCCGAGTCGTTCGCCGGGCAGGAGGTGCTGATTCATGACCCCGGCGAGTTCCAGCGCCGCCTGGCGCAGCGCCAACAGGTAGACCTGCCCCTGCCGTTCGCGCTGTAGGGTGGACCACGCTTTACCGGTCCACCGTGGCAGGCGCTGCGGTGGATGAGAAGAGCGTCATCCGCCCTACGCAGGAACTTGCCGTCAGCGACCGACTTGCAGAGCGGGCGAGCCGCCAACACCGTAGGGTGGACCACGCTTCACCGGTCCACCAGGGCGGGCGCTGCGGCGGATGAGAAGAGCGTCATCCACCCTACGCAGGGGTTTGCCAGCAGCGACAGACTTGCAGAGCGGGCGAGCCGCCAACACCGTAGGGTGGACCACGCTTCACCGGTCCACCGTGGCAGGCGCTGCGGTGGATGAGAAGAGCGTCATCCACCCTACGCAGGGGGTTTGTCGTCAGCTGCCGGAAACCAGCCCCGGCAGTTGCTCGGCCAGCTTGGCGTTGTTGATCGGCGCGCGGATGAAGCCGCGCTGGGTGCCATCCGGGCCGACGATCACCAGGTTACCGCTGTGATCGACGGTGTAGTTTTCCTTGCTGGTGTCGGCCGGGATGTAGGGGATGCTCACCGAATTGGCGAACTTCTGCAGCGTCGCCTCCTCACCGGTCAGCCCTTTGAAGCCCGCATCGAAGTAGCCCAGGTACTTGCTCAGTTGCTCCGGCGTATCACGGTGCGGGTCGACGCTGACCATCACCACGTTCAACCGCGCACGGGTTTCTTCCGGCAGCTGGCCCTGCAGCTGGCGCAGCTGGGCGAGGGTGGCCGGGCAGATATCCGGGCAGAAGGTGTAGCCGAAGAACAGCAGGGTCCAGTCGCCCTTGAGCTGGTCGACCGCCACGGCCTTGCCGTCCTGGTTGGTCAGGGTCAGCGCCGGCAGGCTGCGAGGCTGCGGCAACAGGACGATGCCGGCATCGAGCAGCGCCGCCGGATCACCCTGGCCCTTGCTGCTGAGCACCTTGTTGACGGTCAGCCCCAGCACCAGGGCCACGATGGCGACAAGAACGAAGACGGTTATGTGAGTACGAGTCATGAAAGCCCTTAGCACGTCGTGAAAGCCAGCTGCGCCGCCACGGCTCGCTAGACGTTCAGCAGCAGGTAGTGATCCGCCAGCAAGGCGATGAACAACAGGAACAGGTACCAGATACTGTACTTGAAGGTGTTGATCGCCGCGTGCGGTTTGCTGTCACGGTACAGCACCCAGGCCCAGTGCAGGAAGCGCCCGCCGAGCAACAGCGCACAACCGAGATAGAGCACCCCGCTCATGTGGATGGCATAGGGCAGCAGGGTCACGGCGAACATCGCCAGGGTGTAGAGGAGGATGTGCACCTTGGTGTAATGCTCGCCGTGGGTCACCGGCAGCATGGGAATGTCGGCCTTGGCGTACTCGGCCTTGCGATGAATGGCCAGGGCCCAGAAATGCGGCGGCGTCCAGGCGAAGATGATCAGCACCAGCAGCAGCGGTTCGGCGCTCAGGTGCCCGGTCACCGCCACCCAGCCGAGCAGCGGCGGCGCGGCGCCCGCCAGGCCGCCGATGACGATGTTCTGCGGCGTGGCGCGCTTGAGGAACCCGGTGTAGATCACCGCGTAGCCAAGCAGGGAGGCCAGGGTCAGCCAGGCGGCCAGCTCGTTGGTGAACAGCAGCAGCAGGCTCATGCCGGCGATGGCCAGCGCCAGGGCGAATGCCAGCGCGGCCACGGGCGAAACGCGTCCCGAGGTCACCGGTCGCTTGTGCGTGCGCGCCATGATCGAGTCGATGCGCCGGTCCACCACATGGTTGACCGCCGCCGCCGCCCCGGCGCACAGGCCGATGCCCAGGTTACCGAACAGCAGCACGGTCCACGGCACACCGGCACGGGTGGCGAGGAACATGCCGACCAGGGAAGTGATCAGCATCAGCAGCACCACCCGAGGCTTGGTCAACTCGAGGTAGTCGCGCCAGCTTGCGGAGGCGGCGTGAGCAGTGAGCACGGTAGCCATGGTCATTCTCCTCTTCTTGTCATTTGCCGAGTGCCGGCGCCAGCTTGCTGGCCATCACCCGTTGCACGGCAGGTTCGCCCGCCCTGGCACGCTCGACGGCGCTGCCACGCAGGCGATAGTTGATCAGCACCATCGTCAGCAGCAGGGCCGCGCCGCCGGCGTTGTGCGCCACCGCCACCAGCAGCGGCAGGTGGAAGATCACGTTGCTCAACCCCAGGCTGATCTGCAGCGCCAGCGCGACCAGCAGCAGCCCGGCCAGGCGCGGCAACCCGGCCGCCCGCAGGCGCCAGGCCAGCAACAGCAGCGCCAGCGTGACCAGCAGGGCGCCGATGCGATGGCTCATGTGAATGGCGGTGCGCGCGTCACTGTCGAGCTGGCCGCCCAGGTAGTTGGGGCCGATGTGCTGGGTGAGGTGAAAACCCTTGCCGAAGTCCATCGCCGGCCACCACTCGCCGTGGCAGGTGGGCAGGTCGACGCAGGCGACCGCCGCGTAGTTGGAACTGACCCAGCCGCCGAGGACGATCTGCCCGATCACCAGCAGCAGGCAGGCCGCAGCCAGCGCGCGCAGGCCGGCCGGCAACTGCAGCGGTGCGAAACGCCCGGACAGGCGCAACGTCAGCAGGGTCAGCAGACTCAGGGTGGCGAAGCCGCCCAGCAGATGCGCCGTGACCACCTGCGGCCAGAGTTGCAGGGTGACCGTCCACATGCCGAACGCCCCCTGCAGGATCACCAGGGCCAGGATGGCCAGTGGCAGCTTGAGCGGCTGCGTGGCATCGGCGCGGCGGCGGATGGCCTGGGTGGCGATGGCCAGTATCACCAGGCCCAGGGAACCGGCGAAGTAGCGATGGATCATCTCGTACCAGCCCTTGGCCACTTCCACCGGTGCCTCCGGGAAGCGCGCCTCGGCGATGGCCTGCTTGTGCTCGCTCATCGGCACGCCGAGAAACCCGTAGCAGCCTGGCCAGTCCGGGCAGCCCAGGCCGGCATGGGTGAGCCGGGTGTAGGCCCCGAGCAGGACCACCACCACGGTCAGGAGGGTCGCGAACAGCGCTAGACGATAACCTGGCTTGTGCATGTCTACTCCTTGGGCACTGGGCTTGGCGCTCTGCCGGCGAAGGCCGGGCGGAGCCTCAACCGATCAGGGAAATCTTCAGCAGGTAGCGCAGGTCATCGAGGATGGCCTTGCCGTCGCTACCGGCGGGGTAGCGCAGCACCAGGTTGCCGTGCGGGTCGACCAGCCACAGCTGGGCGCCGGATGCCGTCCCGCTGGCCTTGTCGTAGGCCTGCGGATCCAACGGGTAGCGCCCCAGGCGCGGGTACTCACGCTCGAGCTTGGCCTGGTAGTCGGCGGGCAGCGCCTCGGCCAGGGCCAGCGCATGACTGGCCCGGCCCGTCTCGCGGTTGAGGCCGATCTGGATCTGCCGCGCCAGGTAGACCAGCTGCTGGCAGTCGGCATCGCACGCCCCAGGCGCCGTGACCAGGATCTGCCACACCGGCTGCACCTCGCCCTGCACGCCGAGATCGGCCAGGGTGCGGCCATCGCCGATCAGCACGCCGTGGTAGCTGCGCGTCTCCGGCACCCAGAAGCGCCATTTGTACATGGCGCTGGCGAGCAGCATCGGGCCGATGACGATGGCCAGGATCAGCAACAGCTGCAGGCGGCCACGCCCCTTGCGCGGAGCCTCAGGCATGGCGATGGCTGGGTTCATGGCGAATCTCCCGTGCGTTGTGTATTCCGAGATAGATGAACAGGCCGAGCAGTGCCGCAGCCAGGGCGAACCACTGCACGGCATAGCCCACATGCTTGCTGGGGCTCATGGAGACGATCGGCCAGTCGACGCGATAGCTGGCGGGCCCGGGTTCCAGGCGCACTTCGAATGGCAGGCCACCGCGCCCCAGGCGCTGCCACAGGTCGGGGGCCTCGACCTGGGTGATCAGCCGGGGCCAGCCGTCCATGACACCGGACTGCAGGTGCAAGCCGCCCGCAGGTGCCACGTAGACCCAGGCCGTGAGCTGCATGACGCCGTCGGAGCTGGCGAAACGGGGCGGCGTGCGCCGGTCCGGCCAGGGCAGCCAGCCACGGTTGAGCAACACCCAGAGCCCGCTGGGCTGGTCGTAGAAGGGTTGCAGCAGTTCCACGCCGGCATGGCCGTCACGAATCCGGTTGTCCAGCAGCAGGCTGTGCTCGCTGTCGAAGTAGCCATGCAGCTGCACGCGCCGATAGGCGGGGTCGCGCAGTGGCTCGAGCTGGTCGAGGCTGATCGGCTCGGCCTGGCGCCGTGCCTCGAAACTGGCCAGCAGCTGGCGCTTCTCGTCACCGCGCTGCAGTTGCCAGAAACCCAGCCACAACAACCCCGGCAGGAGCAGGGCGACCAGCAGGCTGGGCAGCCAGCCGGGACGGAAGGCGCTCATCGCAACCTGCCGTTGGGCTTGGAGTGGCTGGCTATACTGCACTGCATCAGTCGATCCCCCCGGAGTCCCGCATGCTCAAGGCCGCGATCATCCTCTTGCTGCTGGCCACGCTCACCAGCCTGTTCAGCGGCCTGTTCTTCCTGGTCAAGGACGAAGGCCATGGTTCCCGTGTCCTCGGCGCCCTGGCCCTGCGCGTCGGCCTGACCGCCATCACCGTCGCCCTGATCGCCTGGGGCTTCTATTCAGGGCAACTGGTTTCCCACGTCACCTGGTAGCGCAACGCCTGCGGTGATCCGCAGCGCGTTTCTTGCAGCGTGAAGCGTGTGGCTGACCGCTGCCTCACAGCACGTAGACGAAGATGAACAGGCCCAGCCAGACCACGTCGACGAAGTGCCAGTACCAGGCGGCGGCCTCGAAACCGAAGTGCTTGTCGGCATCGAAATGGCCGCGCAGGATGCGCACCAGCATGACGGTCAGGATCAGGGTGCCGAGCGTCACGTGGGCGCCGTGGAAACCCGTGAGCATGAAGAAGGTCGCCCCGTAGATGCCCGAGCCCAGCGTCAGGCCCAGCTCGGTGTAGGCTTCGATGTACTCCTCGACCTGGAAGAACAGGAAGCTCAGGCCCAGCACGATGGTGGCCGCCAGCCAGGCCTTGAGCGCCCCCCGGTGATTCTTCTTCAGGGCATGGTGGGCGAAGGTGACGGTGAAGCTGGAAGACACCAGCAGGATGGTGTTGACCAGCGGCAGGTGCCACGGGTCGATGACCCCGGTGGGCGGCGGGAACAGCTTGGAGTCGGGGTTCTGCAGCAGGGGCCAGTTGTACTCGAAGCCCTCCCAGAGCATGTTCGCCACACCCTTGTCGCCTTCACCGCCCAGCCAGGGCACGGCAAAGGTGCGGATGTAGAACAGCGCGCCGAAGAAGGCGGCAAAGAACATCACCTCGGAGAAGATGAACCAGCTCATGCCCCAGCGGAACGAGCGGTCCATCTGCGCGCTGTACAGGCCGCTGCGACTTTCCTTGATGACGTTGCCGAACCAGCCGAACAGCATCCAGGCCAGGATCAGCCCGCCGACGAAGAAGATCAGCGGGCCGTTGGAACTCTCCCGCCCCGCCGACAGGTCGTTGAACCAGGTCCCCACGCCGAAGAAACTCACCAGCAACCCGATACTGGCGACGATGGGCCACTTGCTTTGCGCCGGTACGTAATAGTTTTCGTGACTCGACATTGTTGTTCTCCTTATGGAGTCGCCCGAGCAAGGGTCGCCTGTACCACTGGCGGTTTGCGTTCGGTGATATCGAACAGGGTGTAGCTCAGGGTCAGGTGTTTCACGTCCTGTGGCAGGTCGCGGTCGACGATGAAGCGCACCGGCATCTCGATGCGTTCGCCGGGCTGCAGCACCTGCTGGCTGAAGCAGAAACACTCGGTCTTGTGGAAGAAGGCCGCCGCCTTCGAAGGCGAGATGCTGGGAATCGCCTGCGCGGTCATCGGGTGGTCGCTGGGGTTGTAGGCGACGAACAGCATGTCGCGGGTTTCCCCCGGATGAACCAGCAGCTCGTCGGCCTTGGGCGCGAACTCCCAGACCATCTCGGCCGAGTTGGTGGCGAGGAACTGCACGCGCACCTGGCGCACCTCATCGACCACCTGCTCGCCCTGATAGGGGCCGGCGGTCTTGCCGTTGATCCCGAACACGCGGCACATGGCGTCGTAGAACGGCGGCAGGACGAAGACGCCGAAACAGAACATCACCACCACCACGACCAGCAGGCGGGCGACCAGGCGACGCGTCGCGATGACCTCGCTCACAGCGGACCTCCTACTTCACTTCCGGCGGCGTGCTGAAGGTGTGGTAGGGCGCCGGCGAGGGCACCGTCCACTCCAGCCCCTCAGCGCCATCCCAGGGCTTGGCCGGAGCCGGCTTGCCGCCGCGGATGCACTTGATGACGATGAACAGGAACAGCAGCTGGGTCGCCCCGAACAGGAAGGCGCCGATGCTGGAGACCATGTTGAAGTTGGCGAACATCAGGTTGTAGTCGGGGATGCGCCGTGGCATGCCGGCCAGGCCGACGAAATGCATCGGGAAGAAGGCCAGGTTCATGCCGACGAAGCTCATCCAGAAGTGCAGCTTGCCCAGGGTCTCGTCATACATGTGGCCGGTCCATTTCGGCAGCCAGAAGTAGGCCGAGGCGAAGATGCCAAAGATCGCACCGGGCACCAGCACGTAGTGGAAGTGGGCTACCACGAAGTAGGTGTCGTGGTACTGGAAGTCCGACGGTGCGATGGCCAGCATCAGCCCGGAGAAACCGCCGATGGTGAACAGGATGACGAAGGCCACCGAGAACAGCATCGGTGTCTCGAAGGTCATCGAGCCCTGCCACATGGTGCTGGCCCAGTTGAACACCTTCACCCCGGTGGGCACGGCGATCAGCATGGTGGCGTACATGAAGAACAGCTCGCCGGTCAGCGGGATGCCGACGGTGAACATGTGGTGCGCCCAGACGATGAACGAGAGGAAGGCGATGGCCGCCGTGGCGTAGACCATCGAGGTGTAGCCGAACAGCGGCTTGCGCGCGAACGCCGGGATGATCGAGCTGACCGCACCGAAGGCGGGCAGGATCATGATGTACACCTCGGGGTGGCCGAAGAACCAGAACACATGCTGGAACAGCACCGGGTCACCACCGCCGGCGGCGTTGAAGAAGCTGGTGCCGAAGTGGATGTCCATCAGCATCATGGTCACCACGCCGGCCAGCACCGGCATCACCGCGATGAGCAGGAAGGCGGTGATCAGCCAGGTCCAGACGAACAGCGGCATCTTCATCAGTGTCATGCCGGGCGCACGCAGGTTGAGGATGGTGGCGATCACGTTGATCGCGCCCATGATCGAGCTGATGCCCATCAGGTGGATGGCGAAGATGAAGAAGGTGGTGCTCTCCGGCGCATAGGTGGTCGACAGCGGCGCGTAGAAGGTCCAGCCGAAGTTGGGCCCGCCGCCCTCCATGAACAGGGTGCTGACCAGCAGACCGAAGGCCGCCGGCAGCAACCAGAAGCTGAAGTTGTTCATGCGCGGCAGGGCCATGTCCGGCGCGCCGATCATCAGCGGGATCATCCAGTTGGCCAGGCCGACGAAGGCCGGCATCACCGCGCCGAAGACCATGATCAGGCCGTGCATGGTGGTCATCTGGTTGAAGAA